>Ga0209570_1000470_pt1:0-5000 | contig 45974 bp, 21 predicted proteins | sample EBPBio172007_DNA_FD_185861 | JGI IMG/M metagenome (GOLD analysis project Ga0209570, IMG submission 185861) | Wastewater treatment Type I Accumulibacter community from EBPR Bioreactor in Madison, WI, USA - Reactor 1_9/17/2007_ DNA (SPAdes)... | ecosystem: Engineered > Bioreactor > EBPR >... | reverse complement strand
ACCCCCACCTTGCGCGATTGACATATTTCTATACTTATCCAAAAGCGTATTATATTCTGCCGAGCCAGCTGCAGGAAGTCCCTTGTCTGCCGTTTGGCGAGCTACTAAGTGCGCTTGCTCTTCGGCCATACCTGCGCCACGCGCTGCGGCGAAAGCACCTACGTATTCTCCAAACCAGTTAGCATGAGGTTTTACGCCATTAAGCATGGCTACGGCAGCCAACCCCGCCGTGTACGAATCGCCTGAGCGCTCTTGCGTGGTATAACCTTTTAATGTAAAGTTATCACCTCTTAATTCTAACTTAGCTTGAGTCAAGTTAAAATTACGGAGCGAGTATTTACCCGTACCTGTATATAAGGTTGTTCCAAAACCGTAGTTCACTTGGCCGATTGCCTCTACTTTTTCTGAAAGACGATAGTGAAGTGCTCCGTTGAATTTAAAGCTTTTTACGTTGTTATCAACTAAGCTATTTTCTAACAAACCAGTACGGCTTACGTTGGCATTAGGAATCAATGCTAGAGCCGCAGAAGGCAATAATTTAGCGGCAATCAACGAGTTGGCAACGGTTTGCATATTCGCTTGTACTTCGTCACCGTAGGTGTTGGTTCCGTCGTAGTCTGTTTTAGTACCAGCCCCTCTGAGCGGATCGGCATTGCCTCCGAGGTTTAAGTTGTTGTAGTTAGTCGATTGCCAATCTTTTGCCTGAATGTAGCTAAGGTTTACTTTGAAAGCTACTTTATTATTAAATGCTTTGGCATAGCGAATAGAAACATCCCCAAATGGAGAAGATACTTGCGTACGATTGCTTGCCGACATTACCCCTGTCTTTACTGCGGTACTAAGTCCTTGGTATAAAAACGGGCTTTTGCTATTCATCAAAATCAAACCGTTAAGAGCGTTAGGTCCGTAAAGTGCCGAAGCCGCTCCTGGGAGAATTTCTACACTTTCTACATCAAGCTCTGGCATCCCGACGATGTTGTCGATTGGGAAGTTAAGACCAGGAGCGGAGTTATCCATACCATCAATCATCTGAACTGTACGTGGGTTACCAGTTGAACCAAATCCACGCATGTTAATGGACTTAAATAACAAGCTTTGAGTAGCCATATCCACTCCTTTCATCGTAGCCAATCCATCATAAAATGAAGGTGAGGCGTTATCACGAATACCCCTGATATCCATTTTTTCGACAGTGACAGGCGACTGCATTACACTTTCTTCCACCCGCGAAGCCGATACCACTACTTCCTGCCCTAACATTACTTGTTCTTTCAGCGCCACTTTGATGTCGGAACGATCACCAGTGACCTGTATCTCTTGAGATTCGTAGCCCACTGATGAAACAATTAAAGCAAAAGGTGTAGGAGTGTTTGTAGTAAGAGAGAAGTTTCCTTTTGAGTCGGTGATGGTACCAATTACTTTCCCCTTGACCTGAATACTTACTCCCACTAAGCCCTCACGCGTATTCGCATCGGTAATATTTCCCGATAATTTGGTTTGAGCCAGTAACGCGCCAGCACTGACTAACCATGCCGTTAAATAAAACACGGCATTACGTAGTGATTTACTCATAGGTTTTTTAATTGGTTTTAGTTGCTCTTATAATAATTTTACTGCGTAATATTCGCTCTTTTAAAGATAATTTACAATTTGTGCTTTGTATATTCATATTATAAAACTATTATGCACGCATAATTATTTGAAAAATACAAAATGGGCTTTTTAAAAAAATACGTATTTTGGACAATTATAGGGTTAATTGGGATAAATCGTAGCGGAATAACCCAAGTGATTTTACGCCACCCTTACGGTATTGGGACAGTTCCAGCTGCGCCAGATTATTCATTAGTAAAGAATTGGGCGGCGTTGCCAACCCAAAAGGATTTTGCGGATACTCTCCCTGCCAAAACACACCATTTGAAAGATGGGCAAGCAGAGGCAAAAGCAGATGTATTTTTTATACACCCAACTATTTATACCCAACAACCCACAGCAGGGTCATTCGAGTGGAACGCCGATCTAAATGATACTGTTCTTAACAATCGGGTAGACGAGTCAACGATTTTGAATCAAGCATCTGCTTTTAATGGTTCTTGCCGAGTATACGCACCACGTTATCGGCAGGCTCATTACTATTCATTTCTTACTTCCAATAAAGAGGATCGGCAGCAAGCACTTGACTTAGCTTACGCAGATGTCAAGCAAGCGTTTGAGTATTATTTAGCACATTATCAAGAGGGAAGGCCCATCGTAATCGCGTCTCACAGTCAAGGGACCCTACATGCCAAACGCCTATTAAAAGAGTTTTTTGATGGTAAACCTCTACAGCAAAAACTAGTATTTGCTTACTTGGTAGGAGATATTGCAGGTCCTCCTGCGCAGCCAACTGAGTTTGAATTTATTAAACCTGCCCGTTCGGCGGAGGAAGTCGGCGGCTTTGCTTCTTGGCATACGTACCTACGAGGATATTTCCCCGAAAAGTACCAAACCTATCATTTTTCGACGGCAGTTTGTACCAATCCACTGACTTGGCGGCTAGATGAAGAATATGCATCAAAAAGCCTCAATAAGGGAGGGATAGGTTTACGATTCACTTTTTACCCAACGTTGGCTGACGCGCAAGTACACCAAGGGTTATTGTGGATTCATAAACCGTATGTACGTGGGCGTTTCTTCATTCGAACCAAGGTATGGCATAGTGCTGATATTAATCTTTTTTGGCAGAGCATTAGAGATAATGTAGCTTTGCGAATAGAAAATTATTGGAAGAGAGTAGGAGAGGGGAAACGATAATCACAACAATTACACATATTCATCTATTTCGTCTTTAGATTAATGAAACATACATACGTAATCATCATGGCTGGAGGTGTAGGAACTCGTTTCTGGCCTTTTAGCCGCAATAATAATCCAAAGCAATTTCATGATGTATTAGGAACGGGCAAAACGCTGCTCCAGCAAACTGCGAGTCGTTTTGAAGGGATTTGTCCTGAGGAAAATATTTACATCGTTACGAGTACCGAGTATTATCAATTGGTCAAAACTCAGCTTCCTTTTTTGAGCGATGACCAAATTTTGTTAGAGCCTAATCGTCGCAATACCGCCCCTTGCATTGCTTACGCATGTTATAAAATTGCGGCAAAAGACCCTCAAGCAACGGTAGTAGTCGCTCCTGCCGACCACATTATTCTAAAAGAAGAGGCATTTAAAGAGAAAATAAATGTCGCCCTCGATGCTGCTGCTCAAAACGATGTTCTTATCACACTCGGCATCCAGCCTACGCGGCCAGATACAGGTTATGGGTACATTCAATACTTGCCTTCGGATGGATTAGTCAAAAAAGTAAAAACGTTTACCGAAAAGCCTCAACTCGAAATCGCAATTAAGTTTTTGGAAAGCGGAGACTTCGTGTGGAATGCTGGAATCTTTGTTTGGAGTGTAGCCTCAATCATCAAAGCATTTAACGCGCACTTACCTGAAGTAGCAGAAGTATTTGCGGAAGGCAACAGTGATTACTATACCGAAACCGAGAAAAGTTTTATCGAAAAAGCCTACATGCTCTGCAAGAACATTTCGATTGACTTTGGAATCATGGAAAAAGCCGAAAACGTATTTGTCGTGCTGAGCGACTTGGGCTGGTCAGATTTGGGAACGTGGAAGTCGATGTATGATATTTCGACAAAAGATGACGAGCAAAATGCTACCGAAGGAAAACTAATGCTGTATGATACCAAAAACTGTATCATCAAAACCCCAAAAGATAAATTAGTCGTCGTACAAGGGCTTGAGGGATATATCGTCGCTGAAAACGACGGGGTACTTATGATTTGTAAAATCGACGAAGAACAGCGCGTGCGGGATTTTGTAGCAGATGCGAAAGCGCTTGGAAATCAGTATATTTAATAAAAAACTTCCCGAAAGCTTGAAGCTTTCGGGAAGTTGGCATTTAGGCTTCTTGAAGGATAGCCGTTACTTCAATTTCAATGAGGTATTCAGGAGCGATGAGTTTGCTGATTTCTACCATCGTTGTACAAGGACGAATCTCCCCAAAAAACTCTCCGTGCGCCCGTCCGTAGGTTTCCCACTGAGCAATATCTGTCACAAAAAGACGCGTGCGAACCACGTCTTTGAGTGAAGCTCCTGCTTGAACGAGCACTTTCTCAATTTTCTCAATGATAAATTTTGTTTGGCCATAGGCGTCTCCGACGGCTACGGGGCCATTTTCGTCGGCAGCTACGGTGCCCGTAACTTCGATAATATTGCCGATTCGGACAGCGCGGGAATAGCCAATAATTGCTTCCCAAGGGGCTCCAGTGGAGAGGTTTACTCTTTGTGACATTCGTTTATGTATGTATTGATGGGTAAAAAAACTACTCATTTTTAGCTCCGCCTTGCTGACCTGCTTTGGGCGGTTGGGCTTGCTGGGCTTCGCGCATTGGGTTAGACCCTCCGCGTTGGAAACCTCCACCTTTGAACAATTGAAAACGCGTTGGTTGCGTTGGCTGACGTGGGAAGCTGTTGCTCTCTTCGTCGATGTCCGCAATCTCACGGAATGGATCCAACGTCCACTGTACCACTTTCTTCTTGGTTGTGATAACTTTTGATACTTGTTGGTCGTTCAAACGCCAGATTTCCGCTGGGAAGCGCGCTACCGAATCCGTGCCGTCTTCAAATTGCATCTTCACAATCACGGGCATCGGCAAACCTCCTTTGTTTTTCACTTTCAACGTGTAAAAGTTCAAGCCTGACTCTACCAATTTGCGTTCGTCGGGAGTCAAACTTGCCAAGTACGTTTCGTATTTCTTCTTATCAGCGTCAGTTACTTTGTACGGGTCATACGAGTTATAGAAATCCTTCATGTCAGGGTTTTTCTCTACTACGGATTCTTTGATGAAATCTTTATCGCGCTGACGGGCTACCGTGTTGCGTTTGTCTTCGGCTTCTTTTTTAGCGTTTGCTTTCGTGATGTCTGGGTTTTGCGTGTCTAAGGCAAACCATTC
>Ga0209570_1000468_pt1 | contig 46003 bp, 40 predicted proteins | sample EBPBio172007_DNA_FD_185861 | JGI IMG/M metagenome (GOLD analysis project Ga0209570, IMG submission 185861) | Wastewater treatment Type I Accumulibacter community from EBPR Bioreactor in Madison, WI, USA - Reactor 1_9/17/2007_ DNA (SPAdes)... | ecosystem: Engineered > Bioreactor > EBPR >... | reverse complement strand
AGGCATTGCGGGATCAAGCCGCCGCCGACGCGGAGCGCACGCAGCTCGCGCTCGATAGTTCAGGCAATCAGGGCGTCACCCCCGATATGCTCAAGGGGTTTGCCCGCAAAGCCCGTGAACGGATCAAGCTCAACGATGGCGGCTACCGCCGCGACCATCTACGCGCGCTGGCGCAGCGTGTCGAGGTTGCCGACGACGAGGTTCGCATCATGGGATCGAAGTCGGAACTGCTGCGAACGTTGGTCGCCGCTTCAAGCGTAGAAACGGCGGCGTTCGGCGTTCATAGTTCTGTTCTGAAATGGCGCGCCCGACACGATTCGAACGTGTGACCTTTGCCTTCGGAGGGCAACGCTCTATCCAGCTGAGCTACGGGCGCAATCCGTGCAGGCTGGATAGCCGATCCCCGCCGCTTCGGCAATGCGGGATTTTGGATACCGCGCAGTTCTCCGAAGGCAAAGGTCACATGTTCGAATCGTGTCGGGCGTGGCGCAGTTGTGGCCGGGGCGATCGAGGTCACCTCTGCACCGCGCTTGCTCGAACAGGGGAAGCGTCTATTGAATTTCCACCGAGCCATCCGGATCAAACACCGGCGCTGGGAACCGATCGCGCTCGAACATCGCACTTATGGCCGAGCGCAATGGGTCTCCGCCCGCCTTTGCTTCGCCGCTCAATAAGATCCGCTGGAGCTCGCCGGTGTCGTCAGACGTATCGGCCATCGGCCACAGAGCGGCCTGCGCGAGGTTTCGTTTCCTCTGCAGCAGGCTCTGCAGCAGGCAGTCGAAAGAGTGCTCGCGGTAGCCGCTATGGATTGCCATCGGCACGCGGATATTCGTCCTGATCGCCCTCGACGTGGCTTGTCTCACCGGTAAAGCGGCCGATATTCGCCGTGCGGTCGTGCTTCGATGGGTAGACCACGACGTCACCTGGCTTCATCTCGTGGACAAACCGGAATAGGACACCAGCCTGAACTGGCACCGCGCCCGCTTGGCCCTCGGCCGCGTGTGCGGCGAGCGCTGCCTTGAAGGCTTCCCTATCTGGATAGTTCCGCAGGTCCCCTAGATTCGGCCAACCAATCGCAACATAAGACTGCTCGATTGGTCGATTGTCGACGTGCCAACCCATGTGCACGCCCCATACCGTCGGTTGTATAGCCAAGACGAACGTCTCCCCAGGGCACCGTAGTGCGTCGGCCTGGCAGCTCGCAATATCAACGTTGAGGTCCAAGATTTTCGTGCGATCGTCGAGCAGCTTTGCCGCCCAGTGCGGACGCTGCATAGGGCGCGCTCAGGTGGTCCGTGGCGAGCGTCATAGCTCATCACGCAGCGGACTAGCTCGGCGACGCCATCGACGCTCCTAGCGCACCTCAGCGCGCTCTGAGACTTAGAATATAGGCGATGACATCGTCGGTCTCGTCCCTGGTGAGCTGGTAACGGGGCATGTTGCCATGCGGTGTCTGCAGGAAGATGCGCAGCGAAAGCGCTGTGTGAGAGGGCATGTCGGCGATCGCGCCAAAGCCGGGAGGCATCTGGCCGGGATCGCGATCAACGCCGTCGATCTGATGGCACTGGCTGCAAAGCGTCGTTGCGACCTCCCGACCGGCGCGCGCATCGCCGACGCTCTGAGCCCAACCGGGCTCCGTCGCGAGTAGGCTGGCCCCGAGAGCAAGCAGCCCCAGCCCGCGGCGGAACGCCATTGCTCGTCTCTGCGGTCTGATTGCGATTGTTGTCATCGTCGCCATGCTCCGGGTTGAAGAAGGCCCTTGCGTCAGGTCGTTGGTTTCCATCGGCGCGACATGCGCCTGATATAAGCCACGAGCCCGTCGGTTTCGTTTTCGATGAGGTTGAATTCCGGCATGCCGGGATGGCGCACGACCGTGCCATCGATCAGGACAGGCGCCGGATTGCCGCCCGGATAGCGCTCGGCGATTAGCGGAAAGGGCGGTGCTTTCGGATTGGCGCTGGCCCCGCTCGCGCCGATCGCGTGGCAGCCGCCGCAATGTTGCTGTGCCACCCTCTTGCCGATGGCGACGCTCTCGGCGTTGTCGGGCCGCTGGGCGTCGGCCGGCATTGCATATCCGGGCTGTATAGTGACGCCTAAGAGGCAGGTCGCAGCCGAAGCAATCATCAGGAGGCGGAGCGTTGATGTCAGAACCGGCAGACGCGGCGCTGCGAAAATGGAGCCCCTGAGTGCAGCGAAACTCCACCAGCCTGGAGTGTTGTGTTTTGCCATGACTGCTGCCGGTTGCGAGGTTGAGATCGAGTAGGATGCGCTCGCTGCCGAACCACCGCCTTGATCGAGGTCAAGGCAATGCCGGCCGCTCTGCGATTCCGTGGATCAGGTTTCGTCGCACCGCGCTTCTTAATGTGGCGGATCTCCACCGAAACAGCGCTGCACGATATCTGCGAGTGCGCGCTGGCTCGCCGTAAGATCGAAGGTGGCGGAAACGGCGTTTCCATTCGAGGCCGGAGCGGAAACGACCAGCCGTGCCGTAGCGAGGACCAGCTTCAACAGCGGCGCCGGAGATGGCACATGGATGGCATGATCGTCGCCGACAACGCCATCTAAGGCGCTCGGCGCTCGGGCATCGGGCAGCAGTGACAGAGCCGCGCTGCGTCCTGCAGCACCGAAAAGCCGCTCTTCGTTCAGTGGAACAAGCGCTACGGATAGATTGGCGTCAATGCAGCGAATGGCTAGGCCGAAGGGCGAACCCTTGTCGGAAACGATGGCGGCGATGTCCTTGCTGCCATCCTCCTTGTCGTGGGTGATCACGGCCCAGGGGCCGATTGTCTTGACACCGCTTGCCTGAGCGAAGCTGGAAAGCGGGACCAGCGCCACCCAGATCTCCAAAGCCGCTGCGATACAGCGCAAGACGGGCCTAACACCAGCGCGGCTCATCGCGACGCTGCCCCCGTTGGCTTGCTGAGCGGCATCAGCACCTGGCGCCATTCCGGTCGAACAGATTGACCTATCTCGGCCGGGAAGGCTGGCAGCAGCGAAAAGGCGAGCGGCTGGTCGAGCCTGTCGCTCTGGAGCACGAGCGTGTCAGATCTGAGAAGCCGGGCCGAATAGCGCGGAACGACCGCCCCTGCCGCGACGACCACGCCGCGGACCGCCAGCACGAAGCAAGAATCGAACGGACTCCACAGGTTACCTGCTGGCGCGACGGTTCCGCCTTCGCGGTTCGACTGCTCGAGCTGGCCGCCTTGCCACGTGATGGTCAAAGGCTGATCGAGCCGTAGAGGCGCTACCATCGGCACTGTTGCTGCACGTGAGGGCCATGGCATCCCTTTCGGCAATGGACAGCTGGTCAGCAGGCCGGGGCGGCTGGGTCGGGCGACCCACAGCTCCCAAGTCTGCAACGACTCGGCTGCGGCGTGGCTCGTCGCCAGGCACGAGGACAGGAGCGCGCCCATGTAAAGCAAGAATTTCGACATCGATTCCCCGCAGCGGTGCTACAGACATCGTGGCGATGGCCCCTTTGGGAGGCAATGGTCTCTCGCTGTCTTGCGCTTGCAATTGCTTCGTCTGGATAGGCCTAGTCACGGCAGAATTTGCGCATGATGGCGCCTGGCAGCGACAAGTGCTCCGAAGCCGCGCGCCATTGCCCATGATGTTGAGCTGCGTCAATCTCCCGAACGAGACATTGGGCTAAGGTGTATTCGAGTTGAGCAATATGCTCCTTGCTCGGAGGTCGCGTCATGAATGTAGGTGTCTATGATCGCACGTTGCGGTTTGGCCTGGGCGTCCTTCTGGTTGCGGCTGCTTTCATTCCGCAAGCAGGCGGTTTGTTTGCTGGCTGGGGCAACTGGAAATATGCATTGACTGCGGCTGGGTTAATCATGCTTGGCACGGCGCTATTCCGCGTATGCCCTGCTTACACGCTTCTTGGTATCAGCTCCTGCCGGGCCGATCGGCACTGACATCGCAGCCCCAGCCTTCACGTCACTTGTCGGCGATCGGGCGGACTCAGGGCGATATGTCCAGTCGCTCATTGAAGTGGCGCGGTCTTGCCGATCCGAGTTTTGACCGGATCTCAGACGCGAATTCGCTGAGTAAGTATCTGTTGTTGTGGGGATACTTAAAAGCGCTTTAGGCGAAAACCCAGTTTCGGAGGGGGCTGTTCCCCGGCGCGATGCCTTTTGCAGGCAATGCCCCAGCGTTACTGGTCGATTGCGTTAGCGCCATCGACTGCAACGCCTGATCTTAGCCCTGCCATTTTGAGCTTGGATCTTACCTCTGCACTCGCCGGAGCGATCATGTAGCCGGTTTCTAGATCGCCAATCATTATCGTCTCAATGCGCGACTTGGTGCGCCATAGAAGGCCGACCAATGCACAGATGGCTGCGTCAAGCTTGTCCTGATCGCCCTTCCTTGGCGAAGTGAGCGACTGTGCTTCTTGCGCCCACGATGCGAGGTCCGGGACGATCTCCGCGGCAGCATGTCGCCGAACCGCCTCGGTGACGGTGGACCAGTCCGCAGAACGAAAACGCCGACGCTTCTCAGGATTGTAGCGAGGCGCGAGTAGCCGGCCAAAATAGGCTGCCTCCAGGGATGGCAGCGCGAGGGCCGGGAACACCTCGATGAGAAACAAGCCGCTGCTCGCGGATCTCGCTGCCTTGGCGTCGTCACTCGCGCCCAACCGATTCTTGATAGCGAAGCGTAGAAGCGCATAAAGAGGCCCGCCGGTGTAGACCGGCGGGCCTCATGTCGTTAATCGCCCCTGGGCGCTATCTCGACAACCGGAATCCCTCTGCCCTACCGTGAGGCTGTGCGCCGAGAATGGCGCTGGCTAGGGCTGGGGAATAAAAATGAAGTCGTCGTATTCCGTGATTGGAGCGCTCGCCTTGGGTGGAGGCTGGCTCATGATGCTGTTTGGCGTTGGCGTTGATACCGGATACCGCGCATCGCCAGTCGCGAACCTGCATTTGATGAATATCGCGCTGGGATTGATCATCACAGGCGGCTTGTTGCTTGTTACAGGAATGGTCCAGTCGGGTTTCGCTGCTCTGGCCGGAACGCCTAGCGTCGCGACCGCTGCGGCCGGGCTCTGCGACGAAGCTGTGGCGCCTGCCGGGAAGGTCGATCCTGCGGCCTTGGCCGCGAAGATCGAGAGCGCGCAGAAGAGATTGGGCGATCGGGCGTAGGTCGCGATGAGAAAGCCCGCCGAGAGATCGGCGGGCCTTATGTCGTATTTTGTCTCGATCGACGCAGAGCGGTTAAGCGGCCTGCTGTGTGGGTTCCGCTTCTAACTCCCTCGTATTCAGGATCGTGTGGCCGGGATACGCGGCCTCAAAGGCCGCGCGGGCCTCTGCCAAGCCGGCCGCTTTCAGACGCTCGACAAGATCATTACGCGCGGGCTTCGCAGCGTCTTCGTCGGCCTGCTTGACCGGGAGCGCTGTAACGTTCGCACCGAGCGTTTCTTTCGCCTTCGCGGGCTTCTGGGCCTTGGCCTCGGCGATCTTCCTCTTGATCGTCTTGGTGCTCGGAACCTTGCCCTCCTTGAGGTCCGCGACGACTTCAGACTTCACCGGCTGGGGGACGTTTGGCGCGGCAAGCGCGATCGCAGCGGCCGGGGCCAGCTTCTCAACTTCGGGGTGTTCTTCGGCGAGCTTCGCCGCGTTCATGTAGTTTTGAACCGTAGACTCGGACAAGAAGCTGAAGTTCGCCTTGACCCAAGGGCCGAAGGCCCCATGAGGCAAGAGCGCTTTAGCTTTGATCAGGTCGCGCCCGGTCTCAATGCGGAAATTCTTATATCTAGTTCTGATGCGGTCGCGGATGGTGTTGAGAGTGTCGCTGCTAGCGGGGCTGGTCGTCTGGTCGCTATACTCAGACTTCGGCAGCTCGATTTCTACGGCCTTCATTGTTGGGGCTCCCAAATGGTTGCAGACCCAGCCCATTATTCACACGTCAAGATGAAACGCTCTAGGATTCTTTAGGCAGGCATTGTGCGATGCACAAAAACCCAATCGTTGGGGTTCTGCAGGTGGGTCGTTTGCTCCGTCCTGGTCGGTGAAATCAGATAGCAGAGATTGAAACTGCCGCGGCCGCACGCGCTTCATGATAACGGCTGTGGTGCGGGGACCGGCATAAGCACCGTGATCAGAGGGAAACGCGTAGGCGCGATCCGACGCGCTTGAGAAGGGCAAGCGCACTGGACGAGCCGACGCTGCCAGTGAGCTTACCTTTGAGTCCAAGCAGCTTCAGGCGCAACGAGCTTGTATCGAAATTCCCCGCTGAATTATTCCTCAGTCTAACGCCGCATCGGCAACGCTATCCGCACAGTCGAGCGTGTATTCTCCGATCTGGAGTATGGCGGCCCAGGGATCGGGGTAGGTGATTTTGGCGACAGTAGACGACCAGAACGTCGTTTCTGCTCGGTGTTGAACCTCGCTCACCCTAGGCGCCCGGTTTTGCAAAACGCATCCACAGAGCGAGAAAAAAAATTCCGAAGGAATTTGGTCAACTTAGGGGCAACCTAGGGTAAACTTTCCGGCGTTTTCGGCCGCTTCCAAGCTTGTTTTGGTTGACCTGCCGGTGCCCTGAAATACCTTTTTGCAGCCGTGTTGGCCGTCCTGGTTTACCCTAAGTTGACCAAAAGGCCCTCGCGGTTGACCGAGGTCAACCAGATATAGATGCAGAGGTGAGGGGCGCGGCTCCGGCCGCGTCTGCTTGACCGGGTGCCGTAATCGCGAGCCGGTCGTCCCCTAGCTTCGGGCCACAGTCGCTTCGGTCAGAACCATGTTGATCGAAGCAGGCCGTGTCGATTGCTGAAACGCAATCTGCTCCCAACCCGCTATATGGGGCCATCGTCAGGAGCAATCGGACATCTCTTGGTGCGAACCCTCGTTCGCTTGGCGTCCCCCAAGAGGAGTAGCAAAATGGAAGGACAGGCCGAACGCGCCCAATCTGGACCGACAAGGTTCAGAGCGCGATTGAGGGAATTGATCAGCGCAGCAAATGTCATCAAACCGAATGATCTTGTCATTGAGCGAGTGCTCAGCAGCACCAAGTGGTTCGATTACTGTTTCATAAGTCCGGCTACAGCGACGAAGTTGTTTGCCGACTGCTACGTCGATGCTTATCGTGCTGCGTGGGCGAGAAATTTCGATGTGGTGGAGAGCCAGAACCGTCGCGGCCTGTTCAAGGCCCCTTCGTTCGCCAACCCGAGGCCGACGACAAAGGAGCGGCGTGACCTGACCGGACTTTGGAAAGCCAGGCAGTTCGCTGACGAGTTGGGGGTGCCATACGACTTTTTCTGTCGGACTGCATTTCAGTTCGTTCTTGACGCCGGCATGAGGCGTCTGCCGCAACCGAACCAGCTCTACAGTGGACGATGGCGCGATAGTCTCGCAGACGCGATCAGGCTGGCGTGGGACGAGCAGCGTGCCGCGAATACAATTTATCCCAGCCTACCTCAGTTTCAGCTTGATGCTGATCGAGGTGCCTCTGCGCAGGCCAGGCACATCCGTTGGTGTGTGGATCTTCTGAGACTGAAGCACGGGGCGCCCTACCAGATCGCAAATCTCGTCTATCAGCGGCGGGTTCTGGCCGAAGTCGCGGCCTTGAGTGAGTTCGGGGAGGAGCGCGTCGAACAGGCAAAGGCTTTGGCCTTGTCGTGCGAGCCTTCTGATATGCCGAGCCTGACGGTCTATGACTTCGTGCCAGCTTGCGGCTTCGTTCCGTACGCGTATGAGGCCGACGCTGTAGAATGCACCGGATGTCATTTCCGAGATAAATGCGGCGCTGCTCAGGAGGGGATGCTGGAGCGCGTTACAAAGAGGTTTGGGTCGTCTGATCCCGTTAGACAGCGAGAGCGTGATGCTGGTCGGGAACGCGTTGCACGTTACCGCGCGAAATCGAAATCAGGTCCAAGGAAGGATGATGTATTTCCTGTAACGGATTCAAAGGCTCAATTTATAATTGAGTGAAACGATTTCCGGAAATAGATGTAACGCTTTCCTGTATATAATATATATACATAAGATATTATATAATCCAAGTTCGGAGAGCGTTACAATTCGGGTTCACTCTCCGGCTTGTAGGATGGCTTTCTTGTAAAGCTCTCTGAAGAGAATGGGAGGGTGGTTGCTACGTCGTCCGGCGCCTGCGGGCTCCGCCCGCTATCGCCAACCGACAGATGCAATCGCTCTCCCCCTCATTCTCCCCCCGGCGGTTGGAAGCGCTGCCGCGGCCCATTTTGGGCGCTAGATAAGCAGCTCTGTCAGACGCGGTGCGGGTCTCAGCTGCAGCCCTCCGAGGCGACCAACTCCATGATACCCATGAAAAACGTCGACATTCCTCCGACCGCTAGCTGCCCCTTCTCGATCCAGAGCGTCGCGGAGAAGGATCTCGGCGCTGTCGGATCTGCGTTCCGGCGCAGAGGCACGATCGGTCCGCAGACCTTACCCGGCTCGCCAGCGGCTCGGGGAATGCGGACGGTCTCGATGTCGAGACGCATCTCGTCGGCGTTCAGCATCCAGTTGCGGGCATCCCGATTGATGAGTGCCAGGACGTCCATACGCGTGAACTCCTCAGCCTGCGCCGAGCCCAAGAGGGGCGATGACAGAAGGGCAATGAGGGCCAATGCGGCTCGATTCTTGATGATCATGTTGCGCTCCGTTGAACCAGAGCGCTCCCGTCTATCGGACCGGCTGCCGGTTGCTATGGAGCCTGCTGCGAAACAGGTGGGATCGGTCGATTTCCACGGTGCGCCGTTGAGCATCGCTATTTCCGGCGATGTCTGCTTCCTGGTGCCGAGGTCGCGCGAATCGTTGATCGGCGTGACCATTTGGAGACGAGACGCGATGACACGCCCGTTTGTGAGCACGGCATTGTTGGGCAGCATTCTGGCGGCGTGCGTCGCGGCGCCGCCGGGGGAGCCAGTTGCGATGTTCCGGCTGCCCGTGACAGGGCAATTTGGCTCGACGCCCGCGGCGGGGCAGGTCACAGCGTTCAACAATGGCGTCGGCACTTTCTGGGTCCAGACCCCTGGGGGAGCGCGCTGCACCGGAGAATACCAGGTGCGCGATCCCAATCCCGCGCTCGTGCTGGCCGGCAAATGCACGAACGGCAAGCAGGGGCAGATCGTTGTGACCAGGACGCCGGACCTCATGTCTGGATCAGCGATCGTCAAGCTGACCGACGGCACCCGCGGGCAGTTCGTCTTCGGTAACCTGACCTACGGCCAGGCTTTTGGGCAGGGTGGTGTCGCCACGAGCCGCTGACACGATCGACACACCGACGCGTCAACTCGGCATCGCTAGTAGGCAAGGATAGCGCACCAGGAGGCGGGAGATTGGCTGCATCCCCCAGGGCTCTAACGCGTCAATCTAGGACTTCGTCTTCCGCACCTACCCCAGACGCGCAACGAGATCCCCAGCGCGCAGATGCGCGTATCGCGCGAGCATGCGCAATTCCTTGTGACCACTGATTGTCCCCACTTCGACGACGTTCAGCCCGAGCTCGAAGAAGCGCGAGACGGCTTCGTGGCGCAGGTCGTGGAAGTGCAAACCGGTGATGCCCGCGCGGCCACACAGATGGCCCCAGGCTTGGACGACCGCACTTTCGCTGGTTGGGAGCGCCCGACCTGCTAACGGGCCTCCTTGGGCCTCCCAGAGTCGCTGGAGCACGCCGCGTGCTCGCGAGGATAGTGGAACGTCGCGGGACTCGCCGTTTTTCGTAACCGGCAAGTGCGCGATCTGGGCGTCCAGATCGATATGCTGCCAGTCGAGCGAAAGCAGCTCACCGCGACGCATCCCGGTCTCGATCGCCAACACGATCAGATCGCGCATGTAGATGTTTCTCCCCGTGTCGGCAGCATCAAGGAGACGCTGCTCCTCGTCGTCGCGCAGGCGGCGGTTGCGCCCTCGAGGTGGGCTCGGACGGCGCACGAGCTTGCAGGGGTTGCGGTGCAAGTAGACGTCCCAGTCGCGCATCGCGGTATCGATCGCGTGGCTGATCGTGTTCAGCTCTCGGATCACAGTCGATGGCGACACGGTCTTGAGGCGATCGTCACGATATGTTGCGAGATCCGAGGTCGACAGCAGCGCCAACGTGCGGTGACACAGAGGACGACGTAGCAGCGCCTTGATCCGCGAAACTTCGGTATGGGCGCTGCGCTTCCTGGGCGATATTTCCGTCATATAGCGCTCTAAGATCGAGCGCAGCGTCGTAGATTCAGCTACGCGCGTGTCAGGCAGCATTCCGCAGCGATCAAGCTCACTCTCCAGGGACCGCGCCCACTTCTCGGCGTCCGATTTTTGATCGAACGATTTTGCCCTGGGTGCCAGGCCACGCCGTCGCACCTGTGCCTGCCATCTGCCGCGGAGTTTCCGGATCGTAGCCATTGCGGATCAGCCCTGTTCGTCCGATGACTACAGGACGCCAGGCGCTCGGGGCCAAGGAGGATTCCGGGCTCGGCACGGAGAAATCCGAGCCGGATGTGGCGCTGGTGTGCCGGTCGTCACTCAGGCAAATCGACCAGATATCAGGATACCTGGCCGGCCAAGGACTTCCGCAATGGCGGTGCTGTGATCCGGGCCACCTTAGGTAGGCAATGCTCTGTCTGTTCGCAAAGCAGGCAGCTTGCAGGCTCCGCATGGGGGTCTTCTGGAGCGTATCGTGGCTGTGACCGATCATGGCTCAGATAAACGGCGCGACTAGCGCTTGCTCTGCGCCGACGCTCACCCCTAGAAGCGTCGCGCCATAGGCGGGTAGGTGTGGGCAGCGCCCTGCTATGGGCCAGGCCGGCACGATCCATTCCTGTCGCAGACCATTCTCCCGTAAACATCGGCGCAGTGAACAGGGCAAAAGCCGCCGACGCTGCGCCCCAAGCTGTGGGCCTCCTTCAGGCACGCGATGCACTTCCTCTCGAACTCTCCCGGCTTGAACCCCGAGGGCCCGTTTGCGATTGAAGGCTCCTTGTTCCTCATCTGGGGCGGCTCCGCGCCCGCAAAACCACAATTCTTTTGCATGGTTGCAGCGGCGGTCGCGGCGCCCTCAAGTGTGAAAGCAAACGCGGCGGTTCCCTGTCCGTTGCGAACCGTAAGCCTGTCGCCACGACCCAGAGCGCCTATGATGGCCGGCGGCAGCAGGCCTGTGATAACCCAGGTCTTCTCTCTGGCGACATAATGCATGCTGCCAGCGAAACGTTCTGTGCCCGCATCGCCGCTTATCTCAAAGCTGACGGGCTCACTCCGATCGTCGACCTTTTGCAGCGCATTTCCTGAGTAGGATTCGAACGAGCCCGTCAATCCCGGCCCCAAAAGCTTATTGCAGCCGCCGCGAAATACGGTTCGCCCGTCGGTCGCTGTCTTACTGACGGTGACAGCTGGTGCTCCCTTGCGCGGAACAGCTGTCCAAGAATCTGCTTTTGCCGGCGTCCATAGTCCGGAGCCCACAAGTATCGAAATGGCCATAGTCATCTTGAGAAATAACCAGAGCATGGCCTGCCTCTTCGCAAATATTTACTGAGTTATGACTTTCGTTGCTTTGCGCGAGTGCTCTATTGGTAGTGGAGCGGGCATGCGAGCCTCAGCGGATCAAATCATCGATCGGAATGGTTTTCCACGGCGGAGGCAATTGGCTTTGCGGGCAATAGCGCGCGGCGTAGGCTAGTCCCGTCGGGCTGGTTCTTCGATAGCGGTCTTGCCCAAGAATTTCGTAGAGAACGATCTGCTCACCGTTTTCCTGGCAGTTCTCTCGGACTCGGTAGCGCGACCCACTCAGTCGTTCGATCGACTGGAACTGACACAATTCGCGACCGGCTCCCATGGCATCGCGCCGAAGAAGGCTGAGTGTGCCATTGGAGGCAAGGCGGCAGGGGGTATCGTTCGCGACATAGTAACCTCGCGGAAGTGGCAGCTGGATTCCCGATAAACCTTGTGATGGCGAGCTTGCGGCGCTTGGCGAGCGCGTATCCGGGACTGGAGCAACGCATTTGTGAAAGCGCTTTGGTTCAAAGTCGAACCCGCGCATGGCAACGAATGTCAACACGGAGCCTGCGACCTGGACGGAGAACGTCATCCGGCGCTGTCCGCCCTCGCCACTACAACTGGCCTCGATCTCAAACGTGGGCCCGCGCTGGCGCACACTCCTGACCCGACAGGCGGTATCAAAGGTCGAGAGGTCAAGTGTCGACCGACTCAAGACAATCTCAGTCTGGCCCGGGCCGCAGCTCGGCGCTCCCCAGCGGCCAGTCCACGGCTCCTCCTGGGCCTGTGTCTTCAAGGGCGCAGACAGCGCGACAATCGCCGCCAAGGTGAGGCTGAGGATCGTTGGTCCTATGCGATGCATGACGATCCTCCTGCAGGTGAGACGGCGTGGCAGCTGCTCCGAAGATCTAGAACTTGATCCTGGGCGCCCGGCCGGATGGTTCGGTTGTGGCGCTTTGCCCTGTGTCCTGTCGCGCCTTTCGGCTTTTCGTAAACGCCTCGGCATAGGGTTCGATGTCGCTGAGGATCGATTCCACCCAGTCCAGGCTCCTGGTCGGAAATCCCGCCCGCAAGCCGCGCGAGGCGCTGAATTCGATATTGACGCTCAGCGCTTCGCCGCACGTGCCCTGCACGCTGCGCCGGTCGAGCGGGTTCAGCATGCCTTGTGGAAACCGGACATCGGGAACAACCTGGCCGTCCGGCAAGCTGACGAACGGGGTCGCCTGATTATCGAACCAGTTCGTCGCCAGGGCGACCTGCTGGCCACCGTAGGAATAGGTGGAGGGCCCGCATTTCCAGCCGTTCTCCGTCCAGAGGTTGAAGTTCTCATGGACCTGCCCGGAATTGGCGGGCCCGTATTTCTGGCGCAACGCCTCCAGGACTTCGTGCACAGGAACCCGGCCGGCCTCGGAATAGATCCGACGCCAGACGGCGAGCACCCGGTCCGGCGCGGCGGGCGGCTCGTCGATCAAGGCAATGATTTCGCGGCCATCCGCCGAGACGAAAAGCTTGCCGGATGTCGCCGGCGTGATCAGCGGATTGTCAGAGCGTGCTCTTGTGCCCTTGAGCACTCGGCCCACCTCCATATGGCTGCGGATCAGCTTCTCAGCCTCCGCGAAACTCTGGCCCAGCCTGATTCCGATGATGTCGTAGCGTCCAGCGGACACTTTGGGCGCCACGGGCTTGACTGGTTGCGGCTGGATGGGCTCCAGCGACAAGGGAAGCCGCACCTGCTTCGTGGTCGGATCGACCATGTCGGCCTTTGTGAGCGTGAGGCTGAGGACCGGAACGGGGAGCTTGACCGGCGGCTTGCGAAGATTGAGGCCCGCAGCGGCCCGGTCCGACTCCGGTAGCCGATCCGCGATGCGCGCGCCGGTGACCTCGACGATGAAGACGAGATCCGCGTTGCGCCCGTCCGGCGCGGGCAGTCTCGTAATCACCTGCTGGGACAGTTCGAACAGGGTGTTCAGCGTCAAGCCATTGGGCTGGCTGGGCCAGAGCGCCACCGATTTGGCGCAGTAGGCATCATTCCAGGTGCATTGCACCCTGAGCCCGAAGCTCTCCCACCCCTGTGTGCTCAGAATTGGCGTCAGCCGGTCCTGCATAATAACGGCGGCTTCCAAGCGGTCGCACTGGGCTGGCTCCCTATTTACGTCCTGCCGGCAACCCGCGAGCCCCGATCGAAGCCCCTCTTCCGACATGGGTTCGGACAGAGCGCTGCTGAAGCGCACCAGCGTCTCCCGCGTTCGCGCGAACTGAGTCTGGAACTTTGCCGGGAGCATGTCTGCGCGCGCGCGAGACCATGCCTTGAAGCCTTCGAGCAGCCGGAGGAGATCCTTCGCCTCCGGTTCCAGGCTGACATTCCTGAAATGACGCCCCCAACGGACCGTCTGCCCCGGCATGGGCCGTTTTTCCAACGCGAACCGGGCATAGAGCATCCGGGCCCAGTCGGCATCGTTCAGCGAATCCGGCAGATGCTTGACGAGCAGCAGATCGATCGTTTCTGCATCGAGCGGCAGCACAGCTTCAGTCGGCCGCTCGATAGCGCGATCGCCTGCGCCATAGGCTGGTAGAGCCTGATGCTCGAAGGAGGCGTTGCCGACCTCCTGGCCACCAAGCAGCAGCGATGCCGAAAGGCCCTTCACGGGCAGCACAACGAGCTTCAGCCGGTCAGCCGTGAGACGTCTCGGCGGGGCATGGCTCAGGCTGAACCGAACCTCCGGGCGTGCGTCGCCATTGGCCGCTCGAATGCGGCTCGCCTGCGCCTGCAGCTTCTCGATGTCGACCTTAATGCGGTAATCGCTGACCGGCTGCTCGAACAGCAGCGCCCGGAGTTCATCGGGGCGCTCCCGTCCAATCAGAACCAGCCGGTTCGCGGTTCCGCCGACGCTGCGGCCGATGAGCTCGTCCAGTCCCTTGATCTGCGCTCCGGTATAGGCCACGGCGCTGCTGCTCCCATCCAGTCCGGAGAAGATGGAGAGCTGGATTTCTGGTAGCACGGCAGGGATGCCAGCTGTGCCGGGCAAGCGCGTGTTTTCGACCGCTCCGTCGGCCGTGAGATGACCGCGCGACCGCAACACCAGTCGGTTCGGCAGAGCTTTAGCCCGCTCGCGGGTCCAGGCCGCATAGGCGTCCTGGCGCCCGGTCGGCAGCGAGGCCGAGCGCGAGAAGAACGGGCCCCAGGGATCGTGCGCCCTCCAGTTCGTCCCGGTGTTGCTGGCGTAGATCCTCTGCTCCAGCTGCAGTCTCGCCCTCGCTTCGGCAGCCCAGTCCAGAGGTGGCTCCGGGTCAAGGCCGGCCTTGAGTTGGGCGAGAAGAATCGTCTCGGCCGTTACATCGGCGCTCTCCAGCCGATGAGTGACGGACTGACCCTCTGCGGCGGAGATGGGCGCTTGTTCGGCCGGGAACTGATGAAGCACGGTGCGAAGAGCATCATCGGAATAGGCAGTCAACCGCACAAGCCGATAGGATAGATCGCGCCCCGCCGAGCCGACACGCGTCAGGGTGATCGTCGCCGCTATCTGGAAGCGGCGGCTGTCCCCCAATTGCCGCAGGGCCTGCTCTGCGGCGGCTTCGTCCATGGGCAGGAAGTCTGGAATGGGAAATTGTGCAGGAACGCCATCGAGTTCCAGCCGCAGCCCCGCCACGGGAAAGCCCTTGCGGGCCTGGTCATAGCGGCCGACCTGGAAATCATCGATGATGACCATCTGCATGGGCAGCCTGGGGGCAGCCTGGAGCAGCGCCGGCGCATCGCGTTCGATAAACGCTTTGTAGGCGCGGTCCTGCTCGAATTCGTTCTTGCCGGCCCAGTTGCTGTAGCGGAGGAGCTCGGCTCGGCGTGGGGCGGTCAGAAAGGCTTGGGCGAAGGTCAGGGCCGTGCGCGGGTCATCGAGCAGGCTCCGATTCTCGTTGAAGCGCACCAACGTCAGCAGATGACTGATGCCGCGCCGTGTGTTCGGAGCATACTTGTCGGTGGCGGGATGGCCCTGATGCAGACGAAGCTCCGGCAGCATCTCCCTGAGCGAGGCCGGCCCTGCGAGATCGGGCGATGACGCGGTAGGGGGCAAGCCTGATGCGCGCCGAAGTTCCGCCAGACGAAGCCCGTAGATCTGCCGCAGGCAATCGATGTTGCTGCGGCATTCGCCCCGCTCGGCGAGAAAGCGTTGTTGCAGGTCTCGATTGGCGCGCTCGCGGGAGGCCGGCAGGTAGAGTTGTGCGAGTTCGCGGTCAAGACGGCGCAGCTCGGGCGAGGAGCATACGGCGCGTTCATCCGGCCGTCTCGCCCTGGAGCAGTCGAAGCTGGCGCGGTCGCTGGACGTATCGCCTGGCTGCGCCGCCGCCCCTCCAGCGCCATTGCCCCGATCCGGCGCTCTATAGTTCGCGGCAATCGCGGCCTGCAACTGCGTGATCAGCTGGGCATCAAGGCGGCCATTGGCGGGCATTCCTTGAGCGCGCTGGAAGGCGACGATCGCTTCAAGCGTTCGGGGGCCCATTTCTCCATCAGCTTCACCCACCGCGTAGCCCAGGCGCCCCAGCATCGACTGAGCCGCAAAGACGGCACTCGCGTTGCTGTGGGCAGGCCCGCCATCGTGGTATTGCGCCAGCGTGAGCGGAGCGCCGCCTTGTTCAACACGCGGGTGAGACAGGAGCCGTTCCTCTGCTCGCGCGCTATCGCGCACAGGATGGGCGCAAGGGAGGATGATTGTCAGTAAGAAGGCAAGCAAAGCAGGCGCGAACTGAGGCATCGTCGACCTCCAGCGCTGGAATACAATGCGAACCGTTGTTAGTTCCTAATTTAATGAAAATGTCGCAATTTCGCCTTGAGAGCAAGTTGAGCCGCGTCGGTAAGATCGATGTCAATTAAATATGGGTGACGCGAAAATTATTCATGTTGCCATTGAAGTATAATATAAATTGTCTGAAGCAGATGTAGATATTAATTTACGTTAAGACACATTAGTTGTAAGTAATTGCGCATTGATTATTTGACATTATTTCGAGAAATAACTCGATGTATTTTCGAATATTAATCAGATAGCGCAACGTTTTTGCCTGAAGCATCCTTTGAGACGTCAATTTACACACACGCGCTGCGAGGATTGACGATCGACTTGGCTCCTGTAGCATTGTCCGATCATGTCCAGTGCGGGCTTCTCACGGTTCCTCGTCGTGTTAGCCTTGGCAGCCTGCCACTCAGGCCCTGCCGGAGCGTCGGACACGGCGCGCGCTTGCCTGATCCACCTAGACGCTGCGTCCGCCATCGCCTGCTATCGCCAGATCATCGAAGGCATGAAAGATAATACGGCGTGGTGCCAGAGCTTCGGAGTCGGAGAGCTCCAAGAGCTGCAGTCCAACATCAGCAAGAGTTTGAATCAGGTCCTCGAGCACCGACGTAAGACCGAGGATGCCGAGGTTGCTGAGTTTGGTAATCAGGCCAACCAACACGTCAAGGATATCCAGTCAACCGCGGACCCAGCTCGAAAATCGCAGATAGCTGCCCGTTGGTATCAATTCTTAGAGGATCGCAAGCGTAAGAAACATTTCCAGAAATCAGCTGATGAACTTAAGGCAATATACAAAGAATTTGGGGAATTGCAGAGCGCGGCAGGCCGGCTGGATTGCCAATAATTTCGGGGCTCAGCAGAGAGGCCGGCAGAATTTCATGAAACGAGAATCTGACTGACAGAGGGCATCAGAGAGTGTTGTAACCGACGATCACCATCGCCGAAGCAGCGATCGAAGCGCTGGATCGGCTTCTCGAAGCAGACCTCCTCGCAAACCCAGCGCAGGCCATAGCCCCGCCGAAGAGGCTATCTGCCGTGGAAGCGCCTATGGCGGGCCTCGGCAGTGCGTGCCTGGGGATGAACGATCGCGGCTCCGAGCAGAGCACTGCCGATCCCCAGCGGGGCTCCGGGCAAGGTGGCCTTTCGGCTGTGCTGCTTGACCTGCTTTACCGCGATTCCGCGATCCGAGGCGAAAGCACGGGACACATGGGATTCGCTGATGATGATGCCGGTCAGGGCGGCGGCGTCGGTCTTGGTGACGCTCGTGGTAATCACGCTCATCTCTAGCTGCGCTGGAAATCCGTTCGCCGATGAGTTGACCCTGGCGAACCGGGCGCGCTCCCACAGTTCTGCCGGGAACAGGCAGGCCCGGCAGCAGCCACTGATACCAACGGCCCTGGACTTTCACTCAAGAGGGTATCTGCGGAGCGGTTGTGGCGACTCCGTTGGTGCGAGTAGGATTCGCGTCATGCCTGCCGCCGTCTCGCTGAGGACCGATTTCACCGCTTCCGGCCTTTGACGCCTTGACCCAGCCTCGCGTCACGCCAAGCAGAGCCTGCGTCTTCTCTCCCGGGCCGCCGTGCTGGATGGGATGAGCCGGGACGCGGCCGCCCGGATCGCCGATTTCCGGAAATCGCAATGACGAGATAGTGGTAATAGCATATGGTATTACGGAAGGCACACAGCAAAGGGGGGGCGCAATGAAACGTCATCTCATTGCCGGTCTCGTGGCAGCGAGCGCGCTGTCGATCATCGGTTTCGAGCTCGCCGCTGCCAACCTCGACGTTCCGGTCATGGAGCAAGGTGGCGACGGGCAGGCGGCAAATTGCGCCACGAGCGCCGTTTCGGGGTGAAGTCTGGTGGCGATGGCTTTCTTGCCGTCCGCTCCGGGCCAGGCAGTCAATTCCGAAAGCTCGACGAACTCCACAACGGAGAGGTAGTCGTCGTTTTCGAGAATCGCGGCGATTGGGCCGGGATAGTCTACCGGACTCCCAATTTTAAGTGCTCTTCAACAAAAACGCGCGCAGTGAGCTATCGGAACAAGGGCTGGGTCCATTCGAGATGGCTTAAACCGCTGGCTGGCTAACGATCGTCGAACGTGCAGCAACCAATGAGGGGTTCGACCATCGCTGCGACAGTCGCCATTCCCTTGTTGGCCGCGCAGGTGAGTAGCATCCGCGCCGGTTCAGGTGATGTAGAGCGTCAGTATTTGGCTGATCAGCAGCCCGCAGAGGACGGCGATGCCGAGCGGCTGGCGCAATTCCGCGCTGGCGCCGCCCTCCTGTGGGGTCGGCTTAATGCAGATGCTGCGTAGCGCGCTCGGGTGGTTCGTGGCGGGCGCCAGCTGCAGCACTGGATGCTGTTGGAGCTGTCCAGTTGGGTGACGGGAATCGGCAGCAAGGAAGCTTGGAATAGGCAGCGGTTGCCCCCTAGCTCGCGAGGGCAAGCCAGCCTTTATAGCACCTGAGTTTGAGCGGCTGCTGCGAGATCGTGCCGATCCGGATGACGAGTGCGCTTAACGCACTAAATCAGGCCCTAAGCGTTTGAAATAACTAGTCTATTCGGTAAATACTCGGGCGTGATTCCCAGCTTCGGAGGGCAACGCTCTATCCAGCTGAGCTACGGGCGCTAACCGTGCAGGCTGGATAGCCGATCCCAACTGCTTCGGCAATGCAGGATTTCGGATGAGGCGCAGTTCTCCGAAATGGACTGATCCCGCGCCAGGGTGCCCCATATGACCCGCCGATTTGGAGAATGGAGTGGATGGTTTCGAGATCAAGGAGGTCTTCACCGGAGACGCGACCTCCTCGTGCTCTCACTCGCTTCGCGGCGGCGGGGATCCGCTTGATATCCTGCATGTCGCGTGTGGCGGGCAACCCGGCCGCCACCAGCCGTCGGGGTCGAAGGCCTGCTCTACCTCGAACGCACCGACCAAGGTCTGGCCTGCGACGGCCGCAAGGTGATCCGGCTGGCGGCGTGTCTCGACCATGTCGAACTCGTGCTGAGCGAGGAAGGCGCTTGGCTGCTGCAGCTGCCGCGTCTCGTCCGGTTCCGCTTCGGCGCTCGTCCCGAGCTGCTTCGGATCGCGCTGGCTCAGCTGCAGGCGCTGGCCGCCGCGGGGCAGGACTGCACCCTCATCGACGGACCGATGTGACGGTCCGTCGATGAGGGGACTCGTCTCAGACCTGCTCCTCCTTGGGGCGGGTCGATGGCCGCAGGCGCTCGCGCAAGGACTGGAAGATCACATAGAGCGCCGGAATCACGAAGATGCCGATCAAGGATGCTGCGAGCATGCCACCGAAGACGGGGGTGCCGACATCGCGCCGCGCGAGTTTCGACGGTCCTTCCGCGATCACCAGCGGTAGCAGGCCGAGGATGAAGGCGAAGGAGGTCATCATCACCGGACGGAAGCGCAGGCGCGCGCCTTCGGTCGCCGCGTGCAGCAGCGGGTGGCCCTTCTCGCGCAGCTCCTTGGCGAACTCGACGATCAGGATGCCGTTCTTGGCGGCGAGGCCGATCAGCACGACGATGCCGATCTGGGCGTAGAGGTCGAGCGTCAGCTTCGCCAGGACGATCGCGATGAAGGCGCCGAGGACGCCGACCGCTACCGAGAGTAGCACCGGCACGGGGATCGTCCAGCTCTCGTAGAGCGCGACCAGGAAGAGATAGGCGAAGAGCAGCGCGAAGGCGAGGATGATCCCCGTCTGCCCTTCGGCCCGCTTCTCCTGGAAGGAAACATCGGTCCATTCGCCGCGATAGCCGGGTGACAGCGTCTTGGCCGCGACCGCCTCCATCGCCTTCAGTGCCTGACCCGAGGAGACGCCAGAGGCAGGCGAGCCCTGCAGCGTCACCGCCAGGCGGTTGTTGTAGCGGATCAGCGCCTGCGGGCCGACCACGACCTTGGCCTCGACGAAGGAGCGCAGCGGCACCATGTCGCCGGATTTGCTGCGGACGTTGATGCGGTAGATGTCGTTGACCGAGGCGCGGTCGGTGCCTTCGGCCTGGACCTGGACCTGCCAGGTGCGGCCGAACAGGTTCATGTCGTTGACGTAATAGCCGCCGAGCGAGGCCTGGAGGGCCTGGAAGACGTCGCTTAGGGCGACGCCGAGAATCTGGACCTTTTCGCGATCGATGTCGAGATAGATCGATGGCGCCGAATCCGAGAAGGTCGAGAACACCCGCCGCAATTGCGGGTCCTGATTGGCGGCAACCGTCAGACCGCGCAGCGCCTGGCCGAGCGCCTTGGCGTCGGAAGAGCCCATATCCATCAGCACGTAGCTGAAGCCGCCGCCACTGCCGAGGCCGATGATCGGCGGAGGCGCGACCGGGACGACATTGCCGTCGCGCACGCTGCGGAACTTCTGGGCGAGCCGAGCGATGACGGCAGAGGCCGAATCCTCCGGGCTGGTGCGCTGGTCGAACGGCTTCAGGGTTACGACGAAGAAGCCGGCATTGGGCTGGGAATAATTGTCGATGAAGTTGAGGCCGATGACCGTGGAATAATCGGCGATCGCCTTCTCGGTCTTGAGGATGCCCTCGACCTCGGCGGCGAGCGCCGATGTGCGGCCGATGGAGGCGCCGTCGGGCAACTGCGCAACGACGAAGAAGGCGCCCTGATCGTCCTCCGGCAGGAAGCCGGTCGGCGTGACCCGGCTCATGGCGTAGATGCCGGCGCCGAAGGCCGCGGTCAGAACAAGGCTGATGGCCGAGATGCGCACGAGGCGCGCCACGCCGTTGCCGTAACGGTCGCGCGTCCAGTCGATGCCGCGCATGATAAGGCCGATCGGGCCGCGCCGGGGTCCGTGATGCGGCTTCAGCAGGATGGCACAGAGCGCGGGCGACAGCGTCAGTGCGTTGATCGCCGAGAGCACCATCGCGACCGCCACGGTGACGGCGAACTGGCGGAAGAGCTCGCCGGAGATGCCCGGGATGAAGGCGACCGGCACGAAGACCGAGAGCAGCACCAGTGTGATCGCGATGATCGGTGCGACGATCTCGCCCATGGCGCGCTTGGTCGCCTCGGCCGGCGAGAGCTCCGGATGTTCCTCCATCACGCGCTCGACGTTCTCGATGACGACGATCGCGTCGTCGACGACGATGCCGATGGCGAGGACCACCGCGAGCAGCGAGACGGTGTTGGCGGAATAACCGATGGCGTTGAGCACGATAAAGGCGCCGACCAGGCTTACCGGCACGGCGACGGTCGGGATCAGCGTCGCCCTGAGATTGCCGAGAAAGATGTAGACGACAAGCACGACGAGGGCGAAGGCCTCGATCAGCGTCTTCTGAACCTCGTGGATCGTGGCGGTGACGAAGGCGGTCGGGTCGTAGGTGACCTTCCAGGCGAGGCCGTCGGGGAAGGACTTCTCGAGATCGCCGATCGTTTTCTTGACGGATTCGAGGGCTGTGAGGGCGTTGGCGCCGGGCGCCTGGTAGACGCCGATCAGCACGGCCGGGCCGCCGTTCAGGCGCGTGTCGCGGTCGAGATTGGCGGCGCCGAGCTCGAGGCGCGCAACGTCCGAGAGCCGCAGGACCGAGCCGTCGGCATTGGTGCGCAGCACGATCTTGCCGAACTCCTCCGGCGAGGTCAGGCGGCCCTTGGTCTGGATGTTGAGCTGGAGCTGCTGGTCGTCGGAGATCGGGCGGGCGCCGATGCGGCCGACCGCGGCCTGCGCGTTCTGGCCCTGGATCGCGGCGATGATGTCGCCGGTGGTGATGTTGAGGCCGGTCAGGCTGTCGGTGCGGACCCAGGCCCTGATGGCGTAGTCCTGGGCGCCGAAGAGCGCGGCGTCGCCGACGCCGGCCGTGGACTTGATCGCGTCGAGGAGGTTGATGGTGACGTAGTTCGAGACGAAGAGCTGGTTGTAGTTGCCCTTCGGCGCATAGACGGCGATGACGCCGAGAAGGGCCGAGGACTGCTTCTTGACGACGACACCGCTGCGCTGGACCTCCTGCGGCAGCTTCGACAAGGCGAGCTGGACGCGGTTGTTGACGTTGACGTTGTTGATGTCGGGATTGGTGCCGAGCTCGAAGGAGACCTGCAGCGAGTAGCTGCCGTCGTTGCCGCTGACGCTCTTCATGTAGAGCATCTTGTCGGTGCCGACGATCTGGGCCTCGATCGGCTGGGCTACGGTCTGCTCCACCACGGCGGCCGAGGCGCCGGGATAGGACGCCCGGACCGAGATCTGCGGCGGCACGATGTCGGGATATTGCGCGACGGGAATCGCGAACAGCGAGATCAGGCCCGCGATCGTGGTGATGAGCGCTATGACGATCGCCAGCCGGGGCCGGTCAACGAAGACGGAGCTCAGCATGACGTCAGCTCCGGCCGGTCGTAAGGGTCACCGGCGAAGCCAGCACCGGCACGCCGGGCCGGAGATTCTGCAGACCCTGGATAACGATCTGCTCGTTGCCGGAAAGGCCCTGGTCGATCGCGACATAGGAGCCGGCCTCGGCGCCGACCTTGACCCGCTTCACCACCGCCTTGCCGTCCTCGACGGCGAAGACATAGGAGCCTTGTTGGTCGGCGATCAGCGCCGATTGCGGGACCAGCACCTTTTCCTCGCTCTTGTCGGCCTGGACGGCGACGCGCACCAGCGTGCCGTCGAGGAGCTTGCCGGCGGGATTGGGCAATGTGGCGCGCACCAGCACGGTATCGGTGGTGCGCTCGACCGAGACGTCGACGAAGTCGACACGGCCCTTCTGGTCGTAGGTCGAGCCGTCGGAGAATTTGAGGCTGACCAGCGGGGCCTGTCCGTCCGCCGGCAACCGGTTCGTCTTCAGCGCCAGGAATTCGCGCTGGCTGACCGGGAAGGTGACATACATCGGGTTGTCGCTGACGATCTGGGCCAGCACGCCGGTATCGGGGCCGACGACATTACCCATAGTCACCTTGGTGCGGCCGATCCGGCCGGCGATCGGCGCCCTGATCTCGGTGTAGCCGAGATTGATCTGGGCGGTCTTCAGGTTGGCGGCGGCCGTGGTTTCGTCGCCCTGCGCGCCCTTCTCGTCGGCGACACGCTGGTCGCGGATGGCGACCGAGCCGGCATTCGTCTTCAGCAGGTCCTCGGCACGCTGGCGCTGCACCGTGGCGTTCTGGAGGGCGCCCTGGGCCTTCTCGAGCGCGCCTTGCGCTTGCTCGACCGCGGCCTCGAACGGGCTGCGCTCGATGCGGAAGAGCGGAGCCCCCTCGGCGACGGTCGCCCCGTCCTTGAACAGGACCTCTTCGAGATAGCCGGTGACGCGGGCGCGGATGTCGACACGGTTCACCGCCTCGATCCGCCCGACGAAATCGGCGGTCTGGGTGATGGCGCGCTTCTCGGCGATCACGGTGCCGACGGGAACGGCGGTGGGCGCCGGCTGCTGGGCGAGGGCGCCCGCGCCGAGGCCGAAGATGAGGAGCGCCGCGAGCGTTGTGGAGGAAAGGCGCAAGGCCGAGGAGAACCGCTGCGCATGCGCCATCCGAGACTGCTCAGACATTTGTTCACCCCTTAGCCATTGTTCGCCCCGTTCAATCGGAAGGTACAGGGCGAGCTATTCATAGCTGGATCGATACTGGGCACATTCCTCCGAAAACGCTACGGTCTTATTGCGCGCCTGCGTTGCGTGTCCGGCTTCCATCATTGTCCCGGCGGGAATGCACTCACGACAATCTGTCGAAGCTGTCGGTGCGGGCGACGTCCCCGTTGCGGCGATGGAAGGTGTGCTCGCAGAGCCCGGTCCGCAATTCGCACGGCTGCAGGAAGACGTGCAGATCGGAGAACAGGCGAATCTCGGTGGCGCTGACGCGGCGCACGAGACGGCGTGGGCCGAGCTCTTCGGGATGGATGAGGCCGGCCGCCGTCAGCATGTTCGGCCAGCGCGTGCAGCGTATTGGCGTGGAATCGGTGGACGCGCTGCGCCTTGTCCGGCACGATCAGCGCCCGCTTGGCCCTCGGCCACGTGTGCGGCTAGGGCAGCGTTGAAGGCTTCCTTGTTTGGATGATTCCGCAGATCGCCTAGATTCGGCCACCCAATCGCAACGTAAGCCTGCTCGATTGTCGATGGGTCGATTATCGACGTGCCAACCCATGTGCACGCCCCATACCGTCGGTTTGCTGAGGAAGCGACGCAGGGCGTTCGCGAGATCGCGGCTTGAATGCGTCCCGTCACGCGGGACCGCGCCCGGTCCGTTAGACACCGCCGACCTATCTGGACGGTTCCCGGTTTCGTGGTCAAAGCCGAGCATCACGCCGAAGCGCGCTCGAACGCTTCTGGACTGATGTCGTTCGCGCTCGGGACATGCGTCACTTTCGCGGGCGTTGAGAATACCGACAGCCGCGACCGATCGCTCTGCCACGCTCCACTTTTGGGGTCGCTTCAGTCGAAGAGCCGGCGCACGACGGCGGTGGTCACGCCCAATGTCGCGACCTGCGCAAAGGCTTTGACATAGTTGCCGGCGTAGAAGCCGCGGATCATCTCGATGCGCGTCTTCAGCTCCTCGTCGAACTTGATCGCGAAACCGTCCGCCAGCTTGCGCACGATCGTGCCGCGGACCGCGCGCCCGCCGATCGTGCAGATGACGGCCGTGCCCAGCGGCGCAGGAGGTTCGCCGCGCAGCCCAGCCCCAGTGATGGAAATGTCCGTCAGCCGCAGGATCAGGCTTTGCCCGGCACATTCGAGCATGATCGCCTCGTCGGTCGCGAAGCGCTCCGCCTTGCGGCGGCGTGGCTGTTCGATGCAGACGAAGCAGACGATGATGAGGACAATCAGGTTATACCAGCTCCAGGCGAAGGCCAGGCCGCCCGAAGTCAGGCTGTCGCCGCGCACATGGATCGCGAAGGCATAGACCAGCCCGGCCAGGGTGAGGAGAATGATGCTGCCGTAGATCTTCACGAGCGGCCATTCGATGAAGCGCTGGCCCCGGTCGCCACCTTTGGCGGTGACCTTGAACTTCTGGTTCCGCGGCCGCAGAAGCCCGGTGAAGACCGCTTTCAGAATCGCTGGAGCTGCGATGAACTGGGACACGTCGGTCATGAAGACCAGCGAGCGGCCGCGCGAGATCCAGCTCATCGTGACCGAGTGCCACAGGAAGAACGGCAGGAAATAACCGAGCAGGTCGTAGAGATTGGCATCGACGGTATGGATGCCGAACAGCAGGTAGCCGATCGGGACGAGCAGCCCGAGCAGCTTCGCGATGTAGACGGCGGTCCAGTTGAGGAAGGTGTCCACCAGAGACAGGCGATCGATGAAGGTGAGGCTCGATGTGCGCGAGAACGGGCCGCTGCGCCCACGCGTGATCTGCATGAAACCCAGGCACCAGCGGCCGCGCTGCGTGATGTATTCCTTGAGGCCTTCGGGGGCGAGCCCGAGCGTGAGCGGCTCGTTCAGATAGGCGGTGGTGAAGCCCTTTTCCTTCAGCCGCAGCGTCAGCAGATAGTCTTCCGTGACGGAATCGGTCGGAAAGCCGCCGATCCGCATCAGCGGCTCGAAGCGGATGACGGAAGAGGTGCCGCAGCAGAACGCCGCGCCCCAGGCATCCTTCGAGGCCAGCACGACATCGAAGAAGAAGCGCTGCTCGTCCGGCCAGACATGGGCGGCGGCGAGATTGGTCTGGATCGGGTCGGGATTGATGAAATGCTGCGGCGTCTGCACCAGGCCGACGCCCGGATCCCGGAACAGGCACAGCGCTCGCGGGAGGAAATCCGGGAGCGGGACGAAATCCGCGTCCAGGATCGAGATGAACGCAGGAGGATCCGGCAGGGTCGCCAGATGCGCCAGAGCATGATTGATGTTGCCGGCCTTGGCATGGCTGTTGTCCGGCCGGGTCAGATAGCGGCAGCCCAAGCGCTGCGACAGTTCCTCGAGCCAGGGGCGGCGGCCGTCGTCGAGCACCCAGACGCGATAATTGCCGTGGTTCATCCCGGTCGCGCCGATGATGGTGCGCTCGAGGATGGCCTCTTCCTCGTTGTAGGTGCAGATCAGGACATCGACCAGCGGCGGCTCCAGGCTTGCGAGCCAGGCCTTGTTCGCCTCGACCTCGGGCGAACGGTTCCGTGTCCGGCACAGGAAGATCGAGGCCAGGACCGCCGCCGACAGCGACGCCGCTTCCGCGACGAGGAAAATGCTGCCAGCCGCAAAATCGGCCGTCCAGCCGACCGGCGGCAGGGTCGACGTCACGCGCCAGTGGAAATAACGCAGCAGCAGCAGCAGCCCGACGCCAACCATCAGCATGCGCGCGGGTGTCCGGTCATGCCTCAGCAACGGGGTGAGCATGACGGCAAGCCCGGCCGCAGCGAGGCCCGGCGCCAGTGCGGTCAGGAGATCGTGCGTCACGGCGCCGAGGCCTGTTCGCCGAACACGACGCGGCCGGTGCGTCCCACGGCGCAGACCTGTCCGGTGCCGAGATCAGGCACGGAAACCGTGACCCGGTAGGGTTCCTTGCTCAGGGCGGCAGGTTCGATCGCGAGATTCGCCGCCGCAGTGGCACGGCCGGTCAGGTTGACGACCTTCCCTTGCAGGTCACTGCCGCCATCGGCCGGCACGAAGCGGGCGGAGCTGCCGACCGAAAGGCGGTTATAGACGGACTCCGTGACATTCGCCGTCACGACCGCCGTCGAGCAATCGATCAACCGGGCGAGATCCTGGCCGACACGAACCTGCTCGCCGGGAGAGACCATCGCCTCCCAGATGCGTCCGGTCACCGGAAGCGTCATGGCGACGTCCGACTGGGCCTGATGGCGCGCACGTGCCGTGGCGAGCGCGGCTTCCAGCTGTTTCGTTTCCGCGTCGAGGCCCGCCAGTTCCGAGCTGAGATCGGCGATGCGCTGGCGCATCTCGTCGCCGCGCTGCACCGAGCTCGGCCGGTCGTTGTAGCTGTCGCCGAGGAAGATCCGGTTGCGCGCCGCTGCAAGCTCGACGGTCGCGGCCGTGAGCCGATGGCGCGTCGAGGTTTCGGTCCCCTTCGCGATCGTGACTTCGCGCGACAGGCGGTCGAACTCCGCAGCCGTGACGTTCCCGGTCCGCGCCAATGTCTCGGCCCGGGCATAGGCAGCCGCCGCCTCCTCGCGCCTGGCGACGGCGACGGTGATTTGGCTTTCGAGCTCGGCCGCGCGAGCGGTTAACTGCTCGATCCTGCCCAGCCTGAACGCCTCGGCCTGCCGGTCGAGATCGGCCTCGGCGGTCTGCGCGCTGGCGAGCTTGCTGCTCAACGTCGCCCGCTGGCTCGCCAGCCTGCCAAGAGTCTGCTCCAACTCGTCGAGCCGGCCGCGATCCGCTCGCGGATTGACGATGCGGAGCAAGGTCGAGCCTTGCGCAAGAGCATCGGACGCAGCCAGGTCCGTCGTCGATGCGACGACCTCACCCGCGATGGGCGAGCGCAGCGTCATGAGCCGTGCATTGACGACGGCCTCGACGCTGGAGGTCTGAAGCAGCGTGCGCAACGGCACCAGCCCAAAAACGGCGACAACGGCCGCCCCCAGCAGAACCTTGCCCGCCCGCCGGACGCCAGGCGTCAGCAAAGACCGCCTGGCCGGTTGCGGTGCCATGCTTCCGGCCTCCGGCTTGGGCTCGCCGCTGTCGACATATCGTTTCAGCCTGCTCTGCAGGGCGCGCGCGTCCTGAGGTTCCGGGCCGTTGGCAGAGGCGGCTGGAGAAACAGCCTCGCGAACCGCAGCCGAAACCGAAACCTGATCCGGCTTCGCGTCGCTCGTTTCAAAGCCGACTGATTTCTCGGATTCCAGAGCTTTAGGCGGCATTTGCTTCGTCCCGGTTATCGAAAGGACGATTGGGCAGAGCACTTTCCTAAAGCTTAAGTCCGGGTCGTTCGCCAAGCGAACGCAAGAACAGCGGAAATAAAGGATGAAACGGGCGCATCGGAGTCGCTGAACTTGTCATTCATTTTGCACGGGCCGCCGAGCGCGCTCAGGCTCCTCAGCCACTCGTCGGTATCCAAGAAGCCGGACATCCCATCGTGAAGTCGCAGGATAAAGGGGTGACATGCCCCCCGATCTTGAGGGGAGCATGATTTCCAATCGTGCCGGCCCTGTCGACCGTGGCGCGACTGGGCCGACAGCTGATCGCTCGCGGCTACGAAGCGTTGCCTATGAACGGCAGCGTTCTCAACTCCTCAGTCGTTGTGCGGCCGCGTGAGCGGCACGACCGACAGGGCCTCTAATTGCCAATCAATCGCACTTGCAAAGCATGCAGGCTTCGGGTTAGCAATGAGGTGCTTTTGCAATTCATTATCAATAAGGAAGCCTCATGACCCTCGGTTCGCGCAGGTCGGCTCTCATCGGTTTGCTGGGCGCCGCTTTCGTCGTCGCATGCGGCTCGGCGCCCGCTGCGGCGCAGGGGAAGTTCAAGGCCGTCACGACCTTCACGGTGATCGCCGATATCGCGCGCAACGTCGCCGGCGACGTCGCCGTGGTCGAGTCGATCACCAAGCCGGGCGCCGAGATCCACAACTACCAGCCGACGCCGGGCGACATTCAGCGTGCGCAGGGCGCGCAGCTCATCCTCTGGAACGGCCTCAATCTCGAATTGTGGTTCGAGAAATTCTTCCGGAACCTCAGGAATGTCCCGAGCGTGGTCGTCTCGCAGGGCGTCGAGCCGATGGGGATCAGCGAGGGTCCTTACAAGGGCAAGCCCAACCCGCATGCCTGGATGTCGCCGGCAGTGGCGCTGATCTATGTCGACAACATCCGCGACGCCTTCGCCAAGCACGACCCGAAGAACGCCGAGGCCTACAAGGCCAATGCCGAGGCCTACAAGGCCCGCATCAAGGCGGTCATCGAGCCGATCAAGGCGGAGCTCGCCGCCGTCCCGGCGGAGAAGCGCTGGCTCGTCTCCAGCGAGGGCGCATTCTCCTATCTGGCGCGCGATTTCGGGTTGAAGGAGCTCTATCTCTGGCCCATCAATGCTGACCAGCAAGGGACGCCGCAGCAGGTCCGGAAGGTCATCGATGCTGTCAGGAAGAACAAGATCACCGTGGTCTTCTCCGAGAGCACGATCTCCGAGAAGCCGGCCCAGCAGGTCGCGCGCGAAACCGGCGCCAACTATGGCGGTGTGCTCTACGTGGATTCGCTGAGCGAGGCGGACGGCCCGGTCCCGACCTATATCGACCTGCTCAAGGTTACGGCGGACACGATCGCGAAGGGCCTGACGCGGTGAACGCTCCCGTCGACGATCGCTCGCTTCCGCCCGTTGTTGAGCAGGGTGCGGGCATCGCGGTGACCGATGCGACGGTGACCTACCGCAACGGCCATACCGCCCTCAGGGATGCGAGTTTCCGCATCCCGACAGGCACGATCGCCGCGCTCGTCGGCGTCAACGGCTCCGGCAAGTCGACGCTGTTCAAGGCGATCATGGGCTTCGTGCGCCTTGCGAAGGGCGACATCCGCATCCTCGGCATGACGGTGCGCGAGGCGCTGCGCCGCAACCTCATCGCCTATGTGCCGCAGGCCGAAGAGGTCGACTGGACCTTCCCCGTCCTGGTCGAGGATGTCGTGATGATGGGCCGCTACGGCCATATGGGCATGATGCGCATCGCGAAGGCTGCCGATCACGAGGCTGTCGCCGTGGCGCTCGAGCGCGTCGACATGGGTGCCTTTCGCAAGCGCCAGATCGGGGAGCTCTCGGGCGGGCAGAAGAAGCGCGTCTTCCTCGCGCGCGCTCTGGCCCAGGACAGCCGGGTCATCCTGCTCGACGAGCCATTCACCGGGGTCGACGTCAAGACCGAGGATCAGATCATCGCCTTGCTGCGCGAGCTGAGGGCCGAGGGCCGGGTCATGCTGGTCTCCACGCATAATCTCGGCTCGGTGCCGGAGTTCTGCGACCGCACCATCCTGATCAAGGGAACGGTGCTGGCCCATGGCCCGACGGCGGAGACCTTCACGCAGGAAAACCTGCAGCGCGCCTTCGGCGGCGTTCTGCGTCATTTCGTGCTGAACGAGCCCGGCCGCGGCGGGCAGGCGCCGGTCGGCGTGTTCACCGACGACGAGCGACCACTGATCCTGCGCGAGGGCAAGGCGTCCCGCCGGGAGGCCGAGGCCGTCGACGGAGAGCGGGAATGATCGCCGTTCTGCTGGAGCCGTTCGCCTATGGCTACATGCGCAATGCGATGTGGGTCTCTGCCCTCGTTGGCGGCGTCTGCGCTTTCCTGTCCTGCTATCTGATGCTGAAGGGCTGGTCGCTGATCGGCGACGCACTCTCGCATGCGATCGTGCCGGGCGTGGCCGGTGCCTATATGCTGGGGCTGCCCTTTTCGGTCGGCGCCTTCTTCTCCGGCGGGCTCGCGGCCGGCGCGATGCTCTTCCTGAACCAGCGGACCCGGCTGAAGGAAGACGCGATCATCGGCCTGATCTTCTCCAGCTTCTTCGGGCTCGGCCTGTTCATGGTGTCGCTGTCGCCGACCTCGGTGAACATCCAGACGATCGTGCTCGGCAACGTGCTCGCCATCACCCCGGCCGATACGATCCAGCTTGCGGCCATCGGCTTCGTCTCGCTTGCCATCCTGCTCGTCAAATGGAAGGACCTGATGGTCACCTTCTTCGACGAGAGCCATGCGCGCTCGATCGGCCTCAACCCGACGGCGCTGAAGCTGATGTTCTTCACCCTGCTCTCGGCCTCGACGGTCGCGGCGCTGCAAACGGTCGGCGCCTTCCTCGTCATCTGCATGGTGGTGACGCCCGGCGCCACCGCCTATCTGCTGACCGACCGCTTCCCGCGGCTCCTGATGATCGCGGTCGCGATCGGCGCGCTGACGAGCTTCACCGGCGCCTATGTCAGCTATTTTCTCGACGGCGCCACCGGCGGCATCATTGTCGTGCTGCAGACGGCGATCTTCCTCACCGCCTTCTTCCTCGCGCCCAAGCACGGCCTGTTGGCCGCCCGCCGCCGCGCCGCCTGCGAGCTGGAGGCCGGCTGATGATCCTGATCGAGACGCTGCTGTCGCCCTTCCGGTTCGACTTCATGGTCAACGCGCTGGTGATCTCGGCGATCGTCGCCGTGCCGATGGCGCTCCTGTCCTGCTTCCTGGTGCTCAAGGGCTGGTCGCTGATGGGCGATGCGATCAGCCATGCCGTGTTTCCCGGCGTGGTGCTCGCCTATATCCTCGGCTTTCCCTATGCCATCGGCGCTTTCGTGGCGGGCATGATCTGCGCCACCGCCACCGGCTTCCTGAAGGACAACAGTCGGATCAAGCAGGATACGGTGATGGGCGTGGTCTTCTCGGGCATGTTCGGGCTCGGCCTCGTGCTCTACGTGAAGATCCAGTCCGACGTGCATCTCGACCACATCCTCTTCGGCGACATGCTCGGCGTGTCCGGGGCGGATATTTCCGGAGCGGCAGCGATCGCCGCGTTCACGGCGGCAGTGATCGCCGTCAAGTGGAAGGATTTCCTGCTGCACGCCTTCGACCCGGCGCAGGCGCAGGCGATCGGCCTGCGGGTCAAGCTGCTGCATTACGGCCTGCTCGGGCTGATCTCGCTGACGATCGTCGGCGCGCTGCAGGCCGTCGGCATCATCCTCGCCATCGCCATGCTGATCGCGCCCGGCGCCATCGCCTTCCTGCTGACCCGCCGCTTCGCCACGATGCTCCTGGCATCGGTCGCCATCGCCGTGAGCGGCTCGTTGCTGGGCGTCTATCTCTCGTTCTTCCTCGACAGCGCGCCGGCGCCGACGATCGTGCTTCTACTGTCGCTCGTCTTCGTTCTGGCGCTTCTGCGTGCGAGCCGGAGAGAACCGGCAATGTCAGCGTAGCCGCCGCTTCCGCGCTTTTGCGTATCAGGCCCGGGCCTTCGCGGCTGGCGCCTGCTGCCCGTCGAAGAAGCGCTCGCAGGTTTCGGCGACGCGCGCGACGGAGGCGTCGTCAACATCGAGATGGGTCACCCAGCGCAACGTGCCGTAGCGCCCGCTGACGGCGATGCCACGCTCGCGCAGGAATGCGGCGAAGGCTGCGGTATCGAACGCCTTCGGCGCCATGAACACCATGTTCGTACGCGCCGGCCCCGCGCCGAGCTCAGGGAAACGTCCCAGGACCTCTGCGAGCGCTGCGGCCCGCCGATGATCCTCGCCGAGCCTGGCGACGTTGTGCTCCAGCGCGTAGATCGCAGCGGCCGCGATCACGCCGGTCTGGCGCATGCCACCGCCCAGCATCTTCCGGATGCGGCGGGCTTTTTCGATGAACGCCTTCGGCCCGACGAGGATGGAGCCGACCGGTGCGCCGAGGCCCTTGGAGAGGCAGAGCGAGACCGTGTCGAACTGTCCGGCGATCCAGGCGGCGTCCCGGTTGCTGGCCGCGGCCGCGTTCATCAGGCGGGCACCGTCGAGATGGGTTGCAAGGCCGCGTGAGCGGGCGAGCCCGGTGGCGGCTTCCAGATAGGAATCGGGCAGGACGAGGCCGTTGAAGGTGTTCTCCAGCGCCAAGAGCCGCGTCATCGCGAAATGGAAATCGTTCGGCTTGATCGCGTTGGCGATGGCGTCGAGTGCGATCGTGCCATCCGGCTCGTTGGGGAGGGGTTGCGGCTGGATCGACCCGAGCACGGCCGCGCCGCCGCCCTCCAATCGATAAGTGTGGGCCATCTGGCCAACGATGTATTCCTCGCCGCGCTCGCAATGGGCCATCAGCCCCGCGAGATTGGCCTGCGTGCCGGTGGGGAAGAAGAGCGCCGCTTCCTTGCCGAGCCGCTCGGCGGTCATCGCTTCCAGCCGCTTGGTCGTCGGGCAATCGTTATAGACGGCATCGCCGACCTCGGCCGCGGCCATGGCGGCGCGCATCCCTTCGCCGGGGCGCGTCACCGTATCCGAGCGGAAGTCATCCACGATCATCGATCCGATCCTTGCAGGCTATGCGTTCAACCTACCCAACGCGCGCCCAGCTCATCATGCAAAAATCGAAGGGGAGGGCTCAGCATTCCGGCAGGTTGACGGCGAGCCCCCCGAGGCTGGTTTCCTTGAAGCGCTCGTTCATGGCTTCGCCGGTCTGGCGCATCGCCTCGATGCAATTGTCCAGCGGCATGAAATGCGAGCCGTCGCCGCGCAGCGCCAGCGACGCGGCCGCCACCGCCTTGATCGCACCGATGCCGTTGCGCTCGATGCAGGGTACCTGGACCAGCCCCGCCGCGGGGTCGCAGGTCATGCCGAGATGGTGCTCCAGCGCGATCTCGGCGGCGTTCTCGATCTGGGCGGGCGAGCCGCCGAGAACGGCGCAGAGCCCGGCCGCAGCCATCGCGGCGGCGGAACCGACCTCGCCCTGGCACCCGGCCTCGGCCCCGGAGATCGAGGCATTGTGCTTGATGAGGCCGCCGATCGCGGCGGCCGTCAGCAGGAAATCGGCGACCTTCCCGGGCTCGGCGCCAACGCAATGGTCGAGATAATAGCGCAGCACCGCCGGAACGACCCCGGCCGCTCCGTTGGTCGGCGAGGTCACCACCCGGCCGCCGGCCGCGTTCTCCTCGTTCACCGCCATCGCATAGACGCTGAGCCAGTCCGTCGAGGCATGCGGCTGCGCGCGATTGGCGAGCTTTTCGGCTGCCAGTTGCTGGTGGATGCGCGCCGCCCGGCGGCGCACGCGCAGGCCGCCGGGCAACTCACCCTCCTGGCTCATGCCGCGTTCGATGCAGTCGTTCATCACCGACCAGAGCCGAGCAAGGTCGCGATCGACCTCGTCAGGCGACAGGCGATGGATTTCGTTGGCGCGCTTCATCTCCGCGATGGAGAGCCCGCTTTCCCGGGCCATGCGCAGCATCGTCGCCGCATTGGCGAACGGGTAGGGCCAGGAGGCTGCCTCGGTCGCCGCGGCCGGCGCCTCGCGCTCCTGCGCCGTCACCACGAAGCCGCCGCCGATCGAATAATAAGTCTCGGACAGGAGTTCCGTCCCGGCTGAATCACAGGCGCTGAAGACGAGCCCGTTGGCATGGCCGGGCAGGGGAGGCCCGTAGTCGAAGACGATGTCGCTCGCGGGATCGAAGGCCAGCGGCGGCAGGCCGTCGTGGCGCAGCAGGTGGCTGCGGCCGAGCTCTTCCAGCTGGCGTTCGGCTGCGTCGAAATCGAAGGCGGCCGGCGTCCAGCCGAGCAGGCCGAGCGCCACGGCCCGATCGGTGGCATGGCCCTTTCCGGTGAAGGCGAGCGAGCCATAGAGCGTCGCCTTCACGGCTGCGGCCCGGTCGCGCGACGGGGCCTGGCGCAGCAGCTCGAGGAAATGCCCTGCCGCGGTCATCGGTCCCATCGTATGCGAGGATGACGGGCCGATGCCGATTTTGAAGACGTCAAATACGCTCAGGAACATGTCCCCCCCCCGCCGAACCCGGCGTGGAGCGCTTCCGCGGCTTGCCAAATGCCGGAGCGCTCCTTGTTGCCGTTTTATCGCTTTTTCTTCAGGCGAACCGCTATCCGCCGCGTTTGAACATGTTCTTGTCCGTTTCGGAGGGAATCTCAAACGGCGATCGCCCTGCCATGCGATGCCATCGCATAGCGGGTGGGCGCGCCGATGGCGATGTGCGGCGCTTGCCGGGCGCGATCGGCGGCACGCCCGGATGCGGGTTGAAGCGGCTCGTCATGCCGTTGCAGATAAAGCGGAGGCCGCCGAGGTTGCGCGTACGGGGCAGCGCGACGGCGCTGCTCCCGCGGTCCGGCCTTTCAGTCCGCAAGCCGAGCAAGCAACCCGGCGATCAGCCGGGTGCGCCGAACCAGGCTGTCCACTTCGATATGCTCTTCCAGCGTGTGATAGCCGGCGCCGAGCAAACCGAGGCCGTCGAGCGAGGGAATACCAGCCGCACCGGTGAAATTGGCGTCGGAGCCGCCACCGGCCGAGGCATGGCCAAGGTCCCAACCGAGTTCCGCGGCGATGCCGCGCGCCTGCCGGTAGAGCGCCATCGTGCCCTCGTCGGGCTCCCAGACCGGGCGGGTTACGCCGCGCTCGACTGTGAAACCGGTGCCGTCGGCTTCTCGCTGTGACAAAGCCAGCATGCGCTCGACGCCACGATCGAGGTCCTGCTGGCGCTTGGCCATGCTGAGCGCCTCGCCCCGACACAATGTCGGCACGCAGTTCACCCACTGGCCGCCCTGGATCACGCCGACCGAGAAGGTGCAGTCGTCATCGGTCATAGCCTCGATGGCGAGCAACTGCCGCGCCATCATGCTGATGGCGGAGCGTCCGTCCTTCAATCGCGAGCCGGCATGGCTCGGCCGGCCCTCGGCCGAGAGGTTGAAGCGGGCGATGGCATAGCGCCCGGTGACGACGCCGTCGCCCGGCTGGCCGGGTTCCGGCACCAGCACATAGCGGTGACGGCGCGCCTCCTCCATGATCAGTTCGCGTGTGCCGGGGCTGCCGATCTCCTCGTCGGAGGTATAGAGCACCGTGACCGGCAGCGGCGTTGCGACGCCGGCCTTCGCCAGGGCGATGATGGCCTGCAGGCCGGCATAGGCTCCGCCTTTCATGTCGAGAATGCCCGGGCCGTAGCAGCGCGAGCCGTCGCGGCGGAAGGGCAGTTTCGCCAGCGTCCCGACGGGATGCACCGTGTCGAGATGCGACATCACGAGGATGCCGGGCTCACCCTGGCGCGGATGCGGAAAGGCGGCACGCACGCAGTCGCCGAGCCCCTTCGGCCCGGGGATGCGGGTGATCGCAGCGCCGGCAGCCGCCGTATCGGCCGCAGCGAGGTCCATCATCCGGTTGACGGCGGCGGGGTCGAAGGTCGGGCTCTCGCACTCGATCCAGGGACGCAGGCCTGCGAGCAGGGCCTCGGTGTCGAGCGGCAGCGTGGCCATATCCATCCTGTCGGCCCTCAGGCGGCGGCGCGGGTTTCGACGAGCCTTGCCAGGAGGCTGGCGCCCACCGGCAGGATGCCGTCGTCGAGGACATAGGCGGGATTGTGCACCGGCACGGTGCCGGCATGGCCCACCCAGGCATAGGCGCCGGGCACGACGCGCAGCATATCGGCGAAATCCTCGCTGCCCATCAATGGCTTGCCGTCGGTCAGCACGCCCTCGGCGCCGACGATCTCGGCGGCGACGGCGAGAACGGCGTCGGTCTGCGCCTCATGATTGACCAGCACGTTGAAGATGTTGCGGATGTCGACCTCGATGGTGACGCCGAAGCTCGCCGCCGTGCCGGCCGCGATCTCGCGCATGCGCTCGCGGACGAGCGCGCCGATCTCGGGCGAGAAGGTCCGGATCGTGCCGGCGAGCACGGCCTCCTCGGGGATCACGTTATAGGCCGAGCCGGCATGGATCTGCGTAATCGAGAGTACGGCGGCCTCGCGCGGGTCGGCGTTACGGCTGACGATGGTCTGCAGCGCGTTGGCGAGGCTCATCGCGACGACGATCGGATCGCGCCCCATATGCGGCATGGCGCCATGGCTGCCGCGGCCGGTGATCTTGATGTCGAAGAAATCGGCGCCGGCCATGGCAGGTCCCGGGAAGATCGAGATCTGGCCGGGTTCGAGATCGGGCGAATTGTGCAAGCCGTAAATCTCGTCGCAGGGGAAACGCTCGAACAGCTTCTCAGCAATCATGCTGCGTGCGCCGCCGAGCCCTTCCTCGGCCGGCTGGAAGACGAAAACGGCCGTGCCCTTGAAGTCGCGGTTTTCGGCGAGATAGCGGGCGGCGCCGAGCAGCATGGTCGTGTGCCCGTCATGACCGCAGGCGTGCATCTTGCCCGCGACGGTGGAGCGCCAGGGCAGGTTGGTGATTTCCTGGATCGGCAGCGCATCCATGTCGGCACGCAGGCCGATGCGCCGGCCGGGCCCGCCGGTGCCGTGGAGGATGCCGACCAGGCCGGTCTTGCCGATGCCGCGATGAACCTCGATGCCCCACGTGGCGAGCTTCTCCGCGACGATGTCGGAGGTCCTGACCTCCTCGAAGCCGATCTCGGGATGGGCATGGAGATCGCGACGGATGGCGACGAGTTCGTCCGTGAAGGACAGGATCTCAGGCAGGGCGGGCATGACGACTCCAGGGATCGGATGGTTCAGGCGAAGGGCTGGCCGAGGGGCGAGGTGCGCAGGCCCGGACGCAGCCGGCGCCAGGGCAGGGCGGCGGGGTCGACCGGCATCGGCCCCGGCGCGGCGCAGACGAGGATCGTCTCCGCGATCGGTTCAAAATCGGCGCGGAAATGCACCGAGCTCTTGTTGACGAGGATGGCCTGCTCGGTCGGCTCGATGCCGACCTGACGATACATGGCCTGATCGGCCATCTGCGCCTTGCGCGAGCCGACGACGATGCGGACATCGCCGATGCGCAGGCAGGCGCTCGGGCCCAGATTCATGCGCGAGCCCCCGTAGAACGGACCCGGCGCGACAAAACACCCGTCCGACAGCGTCTCGACCAGAAACGTGCCGGTGAGCGGCCGGTCGCCGGGGATGCCCGACTTTGCGCCGAGCGACAGCGAGATCGTCGCGCCTTCGCCAGCGGCATGGGCGGCAGCGGCAGCCGCGGGGTCTACGATGACGCCGATGGCCGCACGCGCGGCGCCTCCCTGCACCAGTGCATGCGCCATGCCCATCGTATCGGAATCGCCGCCGGCGCCGGGGTTGTCCTGAGTGTCGGAGATGACGACCGGCTTCGTCGCGGTCCCGGCGAGCCGCATCGCCTCCGCCACGCCGTCCTCGGGCGAGAAGACCCGGCCCTTGAACGCGGCCTCGCTGGCCATGACCCGGGCAAGGACGGCATCGGCTGCATGGTCGGCATCGGCCTGCGTCGCGCCATAGGCGAGGACGGTCGCGCCGCAATCGGGGAAATCCGCGGCCGGGAAGCCGGGCAGGAAGGACAGGGTCGGGACCGCCTCGCCTTCGAGCGCGGCCAACTCGGCATAGATGGTGCGGCAGGGCTCCATCGCCGTCGCCTGCCAGGCGATGGGAATGAGGTAGGGAACCTGGCGGAAGGCCTTGGCCGGGCGAGCCCCCGTCTCGAAGAGATGCGCCAGAACATCGGCGGAGCGGCGGCCGGTCAGCGCCATGTCGACATGGGGGTAGGTGCGGAAAGCGACGAGCGCGTCGGCCATCGCCATCATCAGCGGCGTGACATTGCCGTGCAGGTCGAGGCTCACGACCAGCGGAACATCCGGCCCGACCGCGACGCGGACCCGCCGCAGCAACTCGCCTTCGCCGTCATCGTGATTCTCGGTGACCATGGCGCCGTGCAGGTCGAGATAGACGCCGTCGAGCGGCAGCGCCGCGGCGATGCGCTCTACCAGTTCGCCCGCGAGGGCCTCGAAGGCCTCGGCCGTGACATGGGCGGAGGGGCTGGCCGCGCACCAGAGCGTCGGCACGAGCTCCCAATCCCGGCCACGGGCACTGTCGACGAAGCCGGCGGCGCTGACATTGACATCCTTCACCGCTGCAAAGATCGCCTCGCCCCGCGCCAGCGGCGGCCAGCCACCGCCTTGCAGGAAGGCTTCCATCCCCGCTTTGCTGGGCGCGAAGGTATTGGTTTCGTGCAGAAAACCACCAAATGCGATGCGGCGTGGCATCCGTTCCCTCCCCGGTTGCTGCCGAGGTAATCACAGGCGGCAGCGCTCTCCAACACGCAAAAGCGCCGGGCCGGCCATGGTGAAATGGCGGGACTGCGCTTGGCTTTGGCTGGTGCTCGGGAAAGGTCCGCGAAACATACAGCGGGCGTGGCCGCGCCTCGGGCGTGAGGTGCGAGGCATGCCAAGGCGACGGGGGTGTCGATGCGCGCCGTCGTTGCTGAGGGCAAAGCGCCTTTTGCCGTTCTCCGAAACGAAAAAACCCCGAGCCTGTCTCGGGGTTCAATCTGATCAATTGAATTGATTGATGATAATGGCGCGCCCGAAAATCTCCGACGCCTGCCTGCCTCCTCGCTGAGCGAGCAAGTTCAGAGGGTTATGCCGGGCGCGAGGGTTGGGCGCAATGGGCTCTGGTCAACCGGGCGAGGCGTTGGTCTCGTGATGGGCGATGCCGAGCATGAGCGTTGTACGAAGTTTATTGCCACGAATCAGCCGCCTCGGAGATAAGTATGGACAGAGCGGGTTTGCCGCTTCAGGCCCCTGGCGGGGTCAAGTGTTGTGGCGACGCTAAATATACCTGTCGGGCAATTGCCGCCCGAGCTTAGTTCGTGCGTGTCGCCAACGATCCTTGACCATTGAACCCGCGAGGTGCCGCCACCCCTCGCGGGTTTTATTTTAGGATCGTTGTTTTATGCCCATCCATTACCTGAACGCCCTGGCGGGGGCGGGCAAGACGCGTGCCTTTGTGCGCTATGCCGACCGCCTTGCCCGGAAGGGCCTGAAGACCCTCATCGTCCAGCCGACGCAGGACCTCATCGACAAGACCGTCGCAGACGAGCTTGAGATGATCGAGCCCAGCTATCCGGTGACCTGCTTTCACGGCGGCACGGGCTCCGGCTCCGTGGTCGGCGCGATCGTGCAGCATCTCAGGCGGGCCAAGCCCGGCCAGGGCGAGATCGTGTTCATTACGCACGAGGCGTTCGTCAGGCTCCCCTATCTGCATCGGAAGGGCGATTGGGTCCTGCTGTTCGACGAGGTTCCGGCGGTCGATGTGTTCGACCCGTATGTGATGCCCGTTACCCATTCGCTGATCACCAGCCATCTCGATCTGGACGTTCGCGGTCCAACCTATCCCCGGCTGAAGTGCCGGGACGAGGATGCGACGAAGTTCATCGGCGAGATCGCCGACAACAGGCATGGCGACATGGTGCTGGAGAAGCTCCGGCCCCTGGCACGCCGTCTGACCTCCGAGCACTGGCAGGTCTATGTCGATCAGACGCAGTACGCCCGGCTGATCCGGGGCGAGAAGACCGACAGCACTCTCAACACCTACGCGGTGCTGCGCGCGAGCATCTTCTCGGGCTTCAGGCGGGTGATCCTGGCATCGGCCTGCATCCAGGACACCATGGTCTACAAGCTGTTCAAGGCCCAGGGCTGCAAGATGCTGCCGGTGTCGGCGCGTCTGCTTCGTGATCTCCGCTACACCCGGCATGAGCACGGCAACCGGATCACGATCTTCTATGCCTGCGACGAGGCGTGGTCGAAGCGCTTCCGTGACAAGCTGGTCGATGACGGGGGCGGCGGCTCGATCAAGCTCGGCGACAAGGTCGGGATCGCGGTCCTGGACCAGTTCGGGGACGAGCCCTTCCTCTGGATGGGCAACAAGGACCTGCCCGACAACGTCTTCGGCGTCGCCGGAGCACAGCGTCTGCCCAACACGCCGCATGGCCTGAACGGCTATCAGGGCTTCCACAACATCGTGGTGCTGTCGGCGCTGAACCCCCCGCCGCAGCACTTCCACTTCCTGCGTGAGTTCGGGATCGATGGCGACGAGGTCCGCACCGCCCATTACCGGACGGCGGTCTATCAGGCGGTGATGCGCTCCTCGATCCGCAATCCGCAGGACATGACCGCGAAGCAGGTCGTGGTGATGGATCGCGACACCGCCGAATGGCTCGCCGATCTCTTCCCCGGCGCGACGGTCGCGCCGCTGCCCAGCCTGGATGTGGTGCCGCGCAAGGGCAAGGCCGGACGGCCTCGCCAGCACAAGAGCGGCAGCGAGAGGACCAAGTCCTGCCGGGCCGAGAAGCACAAGGCCCTGCTCGCCGAACTCGACCGGCTCAACGGGACCGACTTCGCCATGAACGGGTATCCCGATCTCGATCCAGGTGCGTTCGGCTGTAACGATATTGCTTCTATAGAAAGGGATTACGTTACACCGATATCGCCTCTCAGCGGCACGGCCTTCGCGACGATCTACGACAAAACGCCACTCGGCCACATCGACTACCAGGACGACGACGCCTTCGTCGCCGAACTGCGTCGGCTCCACCAGGATGTGGTGGCGAAGGAAGACGCGGGCCTGTTCGCGCCTGCCTGCTTCGATGCAATCCGGTCGGACGAGACCGCGCGCGGGCTCGCCAATGTCACCTATCTGCGCGGCATCTGGCTCGACAATGATGGCGGCGACCTGACCCCGGACGCCTTTGCCGACCTCTTCCCGTACCTGCGCATCGTGGTCTGGAACACGGCGTCTTCGACGCCCGAGAAGCCGCGCTGGCGCGTGTTCATCCCGACCACCTGCGCGATGTCGGTCGAGGTGCACAAGCTGATCATCGCAGAGATCGTCCGGGTCCTGAACAACGCCGGATATTGGGGCAAGCGGAAGCTGGAGACGGACAAGCGCATCAAGGTGCGCCGCTGCCATGGCTTCGACGAGAGCAAGTTCGTCGCGAACTCGCTGTTCTACCTGCCCTGCCGGGCCAAGCATCCGAAGGGGTCGTTTTTTACTGACTTCAGTGTCGATGATCCGGGGCGCGGGCCGCTCTCCGTCCATGACTGGCTCGACCACGTCATCGGCAAGTGGAAGCCGGAGCCCGAGATCAGCCCGATCCTGCCGCTGACCAACTCCTCGATCGTGCTGCCAGACCCTGCGCCGACATCATCACCACCCACGAGGCTCCAGATGCTGCGCGACGGACTGGCGCGGGATCATCGCCAGAGCATGGCTGGACGCCAGGAGGAGAAGGTCGCGCGGGCGATCGAGGCATGGCGTTCGACGCCGCCCGGAATGGGCCACCACAACTTCTTCGTTCTGGGCGCAGCGCTCTGGCGGGCAGGGCTCGAACCGCACGAGGTCAGGCTGAAGCTCCAGGAGGAGGTGATGTTCTCGACCTCGCCCAGGGAGCGTCGCGGCGAGATCAGCGACATCATCAAGAAGCTGGAGCGCTCGGGCACCTTCGGTCGGAGGGGCGCGTGATGCTGACGCTGTCGCGGAAGCTCAAGGTCGCTGAGGTCTATGCGGAGTGGCATCGCATCGAGGATGCGCTGAGGCCGATCGGCGTGCCGGTGGACCAGATATGCTTCCTGGAGGAGGCCATCGACTCGCTCGCCTATGGCATGGTCGAGCGCGCGCGTACGCTTGGGATAGAAGCCCATCTTGCCGCGATGCAGCCGGTCGAGATCGCAGACTGGATATGCGAGCCGTTCGAGGTCGATGTGTCGTTCCTCTGTCCCGATGAGACCCACGCAGTCCTGTTCAGGACGATGGTGCTCTGAAGTTCAGCCCGGCCTGGATCGCCCAGGTCGGGCAACATCGTGGTCTCACATGGTCAGGGTCTTATGCGTCGTCACAGGAGGTTCCGAAAACCGTCTCACACAAATCGATTGCCAGTTTGAGAATGCGTGAGAGGCTTGGGTCTTAGAAGCGTGTGAGACGGAGTGGCGATGGCGGGCATACTGGTTGGCTATTCGAGGACAAGTGGTTCCGACCAACAGGCCGGGCTTGAGGCGCAGGAACGGGACCTGAAGGCGGCTGGCGTCGAGAAGCTGTTCTCCGAACAGGTCTCGTCAGTGGGCAGGCGCGAACGGCTGGAAGCCGCGATCGACTTCTGTCGAGAGGGCGACACCCTGACCGTCACACGCCCCGACAGGTTATCAAGAGGTGTTGCCGATCTTCTCAGCATCATCGAGCGCCTGGAGAAGAAGGGTGTCGCGCTTCGCATCCTCAGCTTCGGGGGCGGCGTGCTCGATACGTCCAATGCAACTTCCAGGCTGATCATGACCGTTCTTGCCGCCACGGCATCCTGGGAAAGAGCAGTCATGCTTGAAAGGCAGCGCGAGGGCGTGATGAAAGCCAAACTGGAGGGGAAATATAAAGGTAGAGCCCCGACTGCGCGTAGGCAGGCGGAAGCGGTCCGGGCTCTGCATGCCGAAGGGGCGAAGGTCGCTGACATCGTGCGGCAGGTCGGCATCAGCCGCGCCAGCGTTTATCGCTGCCTGAACTCCGCTGTCACGTCGGCGAAGTTCTGACCGCGAGTTCTGCCACACCGTCGCCAGCAGAATCCCGGACGATCCCGCCCACATCACCAGCGTCGCGGAAACGACCGTTTGCGAGAGGGTGGCGATCGCGATGGTTCGGTGGTGACGGGAACGCCCGCCGACGCGATCCGGCGTTCGACGACGGGTTCAGAACAGGAGCATCGGCACTGGCTCGATGATCGCGCGTGGAACAGCAGAGAGTTCTCCGTCGTCCTCGGCGCGATCGCGACTTCAGAGAAGCGAAATCACCAGAAGGGTTTCGCAACACATGGCCCGCCGCTATCGTCATGAGATTCGGAGAGGCCGACTTGGGCAGTGCAAGTGAAGCGCATTTGTGAGATTCAGAATGCATGTAATGCTCTAGGTGAGTCGCAGAATTTGCCGAAGTTGACCGAGGAATCTTTGGTGTTTTGGCCTGATCTTGCGTGCAAAAAATCTTTCAACCCCAATGAGGTTATCTTCAAGGCGGGAAAGCCTAATCAATATCGTCTCCTTGTCTCTTCAGGGATGGTGAGGAGATACAAGACCCTCGCGGATGGTCGCCGCCAAATCCTCGGATTTTCGATACCGGGAGACTGGATCGCATCTTCGCTCGGAGAAGAGTTCAGCTTTTCCGCCGACGCAGTTGATGCGGTCCGAGCGTATTCCTTCACCCGTGATTCGGTGATCGCCTTGCTTGTCGGGCAACCAGAGGTCTTGGCTCGCTTTCACGATCTAGCACATGCTGAATTGGCGGCAGCCGAGGAGCACATGCTGCTGCTCGGACGCCGACGCTCTGAAGAGAAGATCGCTTGTTTTCTTCTCACGATGCGCGAACGGTGGGCGCGATTGGGGAAACGGTCGGTAACAGTGCATTTGCCGATGTGTCGTCGCGATATCGCCGACTATCTCGGAGTTTCCATGGAAACGGTCAGCCGGACGTTGGCCCGGTTTGCGCGCGACGGGATCATCTTGCTAGTTCCCGAGGGTGTACGGCTGCTCGACACTGGAAGCCTTGAACAGCTTTCTGGGCTTGAAGTCTCGACGAAATAGGCGGCTGCCTTGCGGCAGGGCCTTGGATTTCGCTACCGATTTCATGAGCAACCTGCGGCATCGTTCCATTTGCGGCGCGGAAGTTTGCCAATTCTTAGATCGTCGATGCCAATGTCGCTGCCGAGGGGCAGCGCATGTCGTTTCGACGAGACATTGCCGGGATGAGCACGGTCCAGTGGGCCGTGGTGTGCGGGTGCTCGTTCATCGTCGCTCTGGGAGCAGGGCTCGGACTGTTGACGCCTTCGCCGGAGCGAATGGATCAGATTCGAAGAGAATTTCTACCTGCCGAACCTCAGGCGGTAGTTATCCGCCCAGGCTCGCGATCTCTCAGCGAAACCCGGCAGGTACCGTTCAGGATATGCGGTCGCGGGACTGGCGACTGCGTCGTTGACGGAGACACATTCTGGTATCGCGCTGAGAAAATCAGAATCGCCGACATCGACGCCCCGGAAACCGATAAGGCCAAGTGTGCGAGTGAAAGAGCGCTGGGCGATCTGGCAAAGTATCGCTTGGCCGAGTTACTGGCAGAAGCGCCATTCTCTCTTGAAGGCTATGGCTCCCGAGATCGCGATCAGTATGGCCGCCTGCTGCGCGTAGTTTACCAGAATGGGCGCTCCGTGGGCCAAATCCTGGTAGCCGAGGGATTGGCTCGCCCATGGCAGGGCCGACGCCGACTCTGGTGTTGATTGACCATGACGCCAAAGGGAACAAGCCGGTGACCGCCCTCAGCGCCGACGCCTCGACAAAGCCGCCGCCATCAGCCTCCGCCACGGAGCGCCCCGTCTATCCGGGCAGCGAAGCGACGGTCGAACAGTTTATTGACTTGGCGGACGAATACCTGGCGGCAGCCCATTCGCTGCTGTCGCTTGGAAGCCGCCGAAGCTCAGCGTCTTCCGCTCCAGCGCGTCTTTGCGCGATTCATGCTGTCGAGATGTACCTGAACGCGTTTCTCGTATTCCACGGCGTTAGCCACAAGCAGGTACGTGGGTTGCAGCACGATTTAGCCCAACGGACAGCTATCGCGACCGAGAAGGGGCTCCGTCTCAGGATCAAGACGCAGGCCCATCTTCTGAGAATCCACGATCAGCGGGATTATCTTGTCGTCCGGTACGCCCCCGATCAGGTAGGCGGCCTGTCGGAACTCAATCGCATGTTCGCAACCTTGACCGAAATCGGCACGAAGGTCAGGATAGCGCTGCCGAAGCACCCTCAAAACCATCGCTCGCCCTCGGCTATTTCGGGGAAGAGTACCGAGCCATGCAATTTCGATCGCGGCCAGCCAGTGGGTTTCGAATAGAAGGCGCGGGAACGTGCGGCGGTCGGGGGTATGCGCTATCTGCGCAATGGCTTCCGCGATGCCCCGATCGCATTTCGCGCAATCGGGCTGAAAGCCCGAAAGTCGGAAGAGCAGCGCTATTGGCACGATGGCCGAAGCCACATACGCTCACTGCTTGGCTGGTGAGATCATTTCATGCGCTCTATGGAATCTGCCGAACTCGGATCAGGCATGCCTGAACCGGAAGAGGTTCGGAAGCAGTTGGCGCGAATTCTTTCGAGTCCCGATTTCAGCGTCCCAGAACGCCTGACAGCGTTTCTTACATTCGTAGTCGAAGAAGCGCTCGCCGGTCGAGGCGATCGCGTCAAAGCTTACACAATCGCTACGAAGGTATTTGGACGCCCCAACGATTTCGACTCACTAAATGATCCCGTTATTCGGATCGAAGCGGGACGACTTCGGCGCGCTCTGGAGCGGTATTATCTGAAGGGCGGAGCTTCAGATCAGATTCTGATCGATATTCCAAAGGGAGGGTACGCTCCTAAATTTCTGCGACGACATCAGGAAATTGAATCGGACTCGCTTGCAGCGCAAGCCAGTGAGAGTCCGTCCCGGAACTCATGACGCTCGCGCGATGCGGCGGATAAGAACCATGGCGGCGGCTGCGTAGAGGAAGGCCGTCGCGGAGGCGATGGTGGCTTCGGCGTCCTTCCAG
>Ga0209570_1000465_pt1 | contig 46218 bp, 35 predicted proteins | sample EBPBio172007_DNA_FD_185861 | JGI IMG/M metagenome (GOLD analysis project Ga0209570, IMG submission 185861) | Wastewater treatment Type I Accumulibacter community from EBPR Bioreactor in Madison, WI, USA - Reactor 1_9/17/2007_ DNA (SPAdes)... | ecosystem: Engineered > Bioreactor > EBPR >... | reverse complement strand
GTTAGTGAGACATTGGGGAGGTTTATTCTTCCTCACATCTAAGCCATACAAAGCCTTAATTCTTTCACTTCTCTGCCACAATATCACTGCATCTGAGTCATCCGTGGGCTAAAATCGTCGATGATCGCACTCGGATGAGACAGATGTAAGTATTCTCTCGAAAAAAGCCATCTTATGCCTAAAACTTTCCTCCTACTCCTCGTTATTTCCCTCCTTGCTTGGGCTACCCTCCTGCACTCTGCCCAAGCCCAAAGTAGCCCCTTCATCACCCGTTGGGATTTATCAAAACCAGGTGATGCTGCTACGACATTAACATTTGGCGTAGCCACCGCTGGCACCGTAAGTTACACTTGGCAGCAGGTGGGTGGCACCGCCTCTGGCAGCGGTACGTTTAGCGGAAGCACGCTCACCATCACGGGCTTACCTGCCAATGCCATCATCGACCTAAGCATTGACCCCACCAATTTTCAAAGAATTATTATCGGTTATGGTACAGACCGCCAACGCCTCACTGAAATACAGAAATGGGGCGCGGTAGCTTGGACCAGTATGCAATATGCTTTTTATGGTTGTTCAAATATGACACTTACGGCTACTGACGTTCCCAACTTTGCGGCTGTTACCGATATGAGTTTCATGTTTGCTGGTTGTAGCACCTTTAACCAATCAGTGAGTAATTTTAACACTGAAAAGGTTACGGACATGAGTTATATGTTTGCTGATTGTAAATTTTTTAACCAGTCAGTGAGCAACTTTAATACTGCCGCCATTACCAATATGAGTGCTATGTTTTTAGGTTGCAGTGCCTTTAACCAATCGGTGAGCAATTTTAATACCGCTGCCGTTACTAACATGAATGGTATGTTTTTAGGCTGTAATTCATTTAACCAATCAGTGAGCAATTTTAACACTACCGCAGTTACTGATATGAGTTATATGTTTGCAGGTTGTAGTGCCTTTAACCAATCAGTCAGCAGTTTTAATACTGAAAAAGTTACTAATATGGGTGGTATGTTCTCTGGTTGCAGCACCTTTAACCAATCAGTGAGCAATTTTAATACTGAAAAAGTTACTAATATGAGTTGGATGTTTTACAATTGTAGCACTTTTAACCAATCAGTGAGTAACTTTAATACTGAAAAAGTTACTAATATGAGTTGGATGTTTTGGGGTTGTAGTGCCTTTAACCAATCGGTGAGCAACTTTAATACTGCCGCAGTGACTGATATGAGTTTTATGTTTACTGGTTGCAGTCCCTTCAACCAATCAGTCAGCAATTTTAATACGGAAAAGGTTACTGATATGAGTTATATGTTTGCAAGTTGTAGTGCCTTTAACCAATCGGTGAGCAATTTTAATACTGAAAAAGTTACTAATATGAGTTGGATATTTTACAATTGTCGCTCTTTTAACCAATCAGTGAGCAATTTCAATACTGAAAAGGTAACTGATATGAGTTTGATGTTTTATGGTTGTAGTAATTTTAACCAATCAGTCAGCAATTTTAATACTGAAAAAGTTATTAATATGTATGCTATGTTTCAAGGTTGTAATGTCTTTAATCAATCGGTGAGCAATTTTGACACTAAAAATGTAACTAATATGAGGTCTATATTTTCTGGTTGTAGTAACTTTAATCAATTGGTGAGCAATTTTAATACTAAAAGTGTGACTAATATGTATGAAATGTTTAGGGACTGCCGTACATTTAACCAATCGGTGAGAAATTTTAATACTGAAAAGGTGACCGATATGAGTTTAATGTTTTATGGTTGTAACACCTTTAACCAGTCGGTGAGCAATTTTAATACTGAAAAAGTTACTAGTATGTATGCTATGTTTCGAGGTTGTAATGTCTTTAATCAACCGGTGAGCAATTTTAATATTGAAAAGGTTACCTATGTAAGCTATATGTTTTATGATTGTAGTACCTTTAATCAAAGTTTGGCTGCTTGGGGTAGTCAACTTAATGCTAATGTGAATCTAACTGGCTTTCTGAATAACTGCGGCATGAGTGTCGCCAACTACGATGCCACGCTTACGGCTTTTGCAGTAGGCTCTTCGGTAACAGGTAGAATTATGGAAGCTTCAAACCTTAACTACTGCAATGCAGAAACAGCCCGTACGCTCCTTACTACGCCCGTCGCCTCGGGGGGAAAGGGCTGGAGCATTTCGGGAGATTCTAAAAACTGCACTATCCCAACAGTTATTACCATTAGCCCCGAGCGGCCCGCTATTTGTCCAGGGACTTCCATCTCCCTCACAGCGAGTGGATGCGCAGGCACCATCACTTGGCGGGGTGGAGAAAGTCCACAAACGGGGGCTTCAATCACTGTCAGCCCTGCGCTTACTACTTCCTATTCAGCCAATTGCAGCACGGGTGGTACGGAAACCGTTACGGTGAAGGTCGCAAATAGTACCCTCGCCGTAGGTTACAATGTAGTCACCGAAAAGGAGCGGTTCAAGGCATTAACTTCTCTTTCTTCCGACAAAAAAGTCGGCAATGTCAATTTTACACCTAGCGCTCATGTCAGCTTTGAAGCTGGCAATTCCATCACCTTGCTCCCTGGCTTCTCCGCCGAAAAAACCAGTACGTTTCTGGCCGAAATAAAAGGATGTCAATAAAGTAGTGAGACATTGGGGAGGCTTATTCTTCCTCCCCCAGTATTTTAAACGTTGTTCCTTGCAGGGTTTCGTCCACGCGTAGTTGGCAGGCGAGTCGGCTGCATGAAGTCGCCGAGGGCAAGGTATCCAAAATATCTAATTCGGCGTCGCTTACCGACGGCAAGTTTTCTCCTCCGTCCAATACCCCTACGTGGCAGGTAGCGCAAAGTGCCATTCCTCCACACGTAGCCAAAATTGAATACTCAGAAGCTTTTAACACTTCCATCAAATTAAGCCCTATTCCCTCGGGAATCTCTAGGTCTTGGCGTTCGCCTTTGCGGTCTTCTATGGTGAATTGTATCATGATTAAAAAGCATTTACGCCATTAACTGTCGTATATTTAAAACTGAGGTGTTGATTGGGATACACGTATTTGAACGCACTTTGGCACATCATGGCTGCCTCGTGGAAGCCCGTTAAAATCAGTTTGAGTTTGCCAGGGTACGTGTTAATGTCACCAATGGCATAGATGCGTTCAACGTTGGTCGAATAATCGAACGTATTTACTTCAATGGCTGATTTACTGATGTTTAGCCCCCAATCGGCGATGGGGCCGAGTTTGGGACTTAGGCCAAACAACGGAATAAAAAAGTCAGACGACAGTTGGGTGGTACTTTTGTCTTTGGCCGCCACCACTACCTCTTTCAAATGGCCATTGCCGTTTAAGCCGACTACATTTGACTGCAACAGCAGATTGATACGACCGTGCTGGGCCAACTCAAACACTTTCTCGGCCGAATCGGGTGCGCCACGAAACGAATCACTGCGGTGAATCAAAGTGACGTTTTTGGCCACGTCGGCCAAGTAGGCCGTCCAGTCGAGGGCAGAGTCGCCACCGCCTGCAATCACCACGTTTTTGTCCCTAAATTTCTCTGGGTTTTTGACCATGTAAGCAACCCCTTTTCCTTCAAACCGTTCCAAATCAGGAATTTCGGGCTTGCGTGGTTCAAAGCATCCTAAACCACCCGCAATGACCATCACTTGGCAATGCACCTCGGTATCGTCAGACGTACGCACGATCAACGAACCATCGGGCTGTCGTTCTACTTTTTCCACGCGCTCCCCCAGCGTAAACGTTGGTTTGAAGGGAGCGATTTGCGCCATGAGGTTGTCCACCAACTCTTGTGCCTTGATGGTGGGGTAGCCTGGAATATCGTAAATGGGTTTTTGGGGGTAAATTTCTGACAACTGCCCTCCTACTTGAGGCAAGGCATCTATCAAATGGCAACGCATTTTCAGAAGTCCCGCTTCAAAAACGCTAAACAGCCCCACAGGCCCCGCTCCTACAATACAAATATCTGTCGTTATCATAACCATTAGTAATTTTCACTGGTTTGTGTCTTTATTTTAAAATCTGTCTTAATGATGACGTTGGAACACGGATAGAACGGATGTTCAAATACGAATTTTAATGACTAAATATATTGTTAGGTAAATTCCTTTAACTATTACCCGCTGATTTACGCCGATTGAAAATCGCAGATAACGCTGATTAATGATAATATAGAGGCCTTTTTAGCGAAAATCAGCGTTCATAATTCAGCGGCTTTCTGCGGGTAAAAAATGGAACTACTTAGCAAACAATGTACTAAAATTCAGTTTTTAAAAAACAGGTTGCCCTTTTTGAATTATGTCTGCTGCTTCATCATTCAGATTTACAGCAGCAAAAGTAGAACGTTTTACCATAGCGCGCCAATCATAAAAACGCATCAATTATTACTAAAAGTTATAGATAGCTATTTCCACGTTTTTTCCCGTAGTTTTGTTCCAACAACCGAAACCACCATCTTTTCCTCATTTCTATGCGTCAATTCTGCCGTTTTAATTTGCTAGTTTGCGCTATTTTTAGCTGCTTGTCGGCTTGCACTGCCACTTCTCAAGTTCCTGCTCCGTTTCACGAAGCCCCTTCTCAAGTCGTGCCCGTGGGGGGCAATGCGTGGTTGCTGAATTCGACCGATAAAAATGAAAAAATCACCAACGATGGGCTGGTTCAATGGAGCCAACCCGCCACCGTCTGCCGCACCTACGTTCGGGTAAGTCAGGCGGGAAAACTCAAACTCTCGGCTACCCTCAAAGGCGGTACGGGTGAAAGCGAGGTTCAGTTTACGGTTTCGGGAAAACCTTTTCAGGTAAAAATCACCCCTACCACGACGCAAGAATACACCATCGGCGAATGGGAAATTCCGCAGGCGGGCTACGTTGCCATCGACGCCCAAGGCATCCGCCGAAGTGGCAGTGCTTTTGGTGATTTACAGCAACTTACCCTCAGCGGAAAGGCCCTTGGAGGCGACAATGTTTTTGTCAAAAACAATACCGACAATTACTTTTATTGGGGTCGTCGAGGCCCGTCGGTACACCTGCGTTATACGCTTCCTGCCAACCAAAACATCGAGTGGTTTTACAGCGAACTGACCGTTCCTGAGAATGAAGACGTGATCGGGTCGTATTACATGGCCAACGGCTTTGGTGAAGGGTATTTTGGGATGCAGGTCAACTCCCTGACGGAGCGTAGGGTGCTGTTTTCGGTTTGGAGTCCGTTTTCTACCGACAACCCTAACGCCATTCCCGGCGACCAGAAAATTGTGATGCTCAAAAAAGGAGCCGATGTTTACACGGGTGAGTTTGGCAACGAAGGCTCGGGTGGCCAAAGCTACCTCAAGTACGCATGGAAGGCAGGCAACACGTACCGTTTTTTGTTGCAAGGCAAACCTACCACCGACAATTACACCATTTACACGGCCTATTTCTTTGCCCCCGAAGAAAATCAATGGCGGTTGATTGCCAGTTTTAAGCGTCCCAAAACCAACACCTACCTCAAGTCACTTTACTCATTCTTGGAAAATTTCACCCCCGATACAGGCAACCAATCCCGCATGGCTTTGTACGGAAATCAATGGGTGTGGACGGCTCAGAATCAATGGGTAGAGCTGACCGAAGCTACGTTTACGGGCGACGCCACGGCCCGCAAAAACTACCGAAAAGACTACGCGGGAGGGCTTTCTAAAGGGGCATTTTTTCTGAAAAATTGTGGTTTTTTCAACGATTTTGTCCCACTCGACGGCACATTTCAAAGAAATGCCGCAAAGTCGCCACCCGCCATCAACTTTTCGTCGTTACCATAGGTTATTTCTCAAAACCTACAAGTATGAGAAAAACCACTACTTTACTTTTTGGAACCCTCTTAGTTTCGTCTTTTGCCCGTGCGCAACAGGTCGTTCTTCGCGACCCGCAAATTTCGTCGCTCGTCACAGAAGTTTCGCCCGACAGCCTCCGAAGTCACGTTGACAAATTAGTCAGTTTTGGCACGCGGCACACCCTGAGCACCGTTACCGACCCCAAAAGGGGGATTGGCGCGGCTCGTCGATGGGTATTGAGCAAATTTAACGAATACGCCAAGCAGTCGGACGGGCGCATGACGGCCCTCATTGACACTTGGACGTTGGAACCCGACGGCAGACGCGTGGACAAAGCCTATGAAATTGGAAACGTGATGGCGACCCTCAAAGGCACCGACCCCAACGACGACCGCATCTTTATGGTCAGTGGGCACATCGACAGCCGCGTGACCGACGTCAACAACCGCGAAGCCGACGCGCCAGGTGCCAATGACGACGGCAGTGGAACGGCAGCGGTGATTGAATTGGCACGGGTGATGAGCAAAGCATCCTTTCCTGCGACCATTATTTTTGTGGTGGTCAGCGGCGAGGAACAAGGTCTTTATGGTGCTAACCATTTGGCCGAAAAAGCCGCCAACGAAAAATGGAACTTGGAAGCCCTCCTCAACAACGACATTATGGGCTCTAACCACAGCCCCGACACGCGCTTGATTGACAATACCAAACTACGGGTTTTTAGCGAAGGATTACCTGCATTTGACACCGACAAGCGCGCCAATGGCATTCGTCAATACGGCACCGAAAACGATGGAAAATCGCGAACGCTGGCTCGCTACGTGAAAGAAATAGGGGAACGTTACGTGGACAACCTCGAAATCAAGCTCATTTACCGCAACGACCGCTACCTGCGCGGCGGCGACCATACTCCATTTGTCAATCGTGATTTTGCGGCGGTTCGCCTGACCGAAATGAACGAAGATTTCAACAATCAACACCAAGACCTCCGCACCGAAAAAGGCGTAGAATATGGCGATTATGCCAAGCACATGGACTTTGAGTACTTGCGCAAGAACACTGCGGTCAACCTTGCTACGCTGTCCAACTTGGCCAAAGCGCCGTCGATGCCCCAAAACGTCACGCTCGAAGCCCGTAACCTTACCAACAGCACTTCGTTGTTTTGGCAAGCGCCTAAAGCTGGCAAGGTCAAAGGCTACTACGTGCTGATGCGCGAAACGCACTGGCCTTTTTGGCAAAAGAAGTTCTTTACCGATAAAAACGGCCTCACATTGCCTTATTCTAAAGACAACTATTTCTTTGCGGTACAGGCAGTTGGAGAAGATGGACACGAAAGTCTACCCGTTTTACCACGTCCGAGTATGAGGTAGAAGTGTAGGATAGCGATTTTATTCTGCCTTGCCCTAAAATATACTTAGGGCAAGGCAGGCACTGACTCATTCAGAGCTAGGCGAAGCAATTCTTGGAGAAATTATTAAAATCGTTGACTTCCATGAGATTATTCACGTATTTAGCTTCTTCTCTGAACCTTTGAATGTCATGACGCACTCACTACATTTACCCAACGGACTGGAAATTTACGCCATCGAGACTCCCGAGCATTCGGTAATTTTGCCTTGTTATAGCTCTAGCGTGCAGGCAGGATTTCCTTCCCCCGCAGATGATTACGTAGAATTATCGTTGGATTTGCTCAAATACATGGTCGATAAACCTCATGCTACTTTTTGCGTGCGAGTCAAGGGAAACAGCATGGAAGGTGCCACCATCGTAGATGGCTCACTACTCGTGGTCGACCGCTCTAAAACGGTTAAAAACAACGATATTATCATCGCCGTATTGAACGGAGAATATACCGTAAAACGCTTTCGAAAAGAAAAAGGCAACGTCTGGCTCGTTCCTGAACACCCCGCGTATGAGCAGATATTGGTTAAAGAAGACATGGATTTTCAAATCTGGGGAGTCGTGACGTTTATCATCAATCAGCCCAATAATGTTCGGCCTTATTGACTGTAACAACTTCTATATCAGTTGCGAGCGCGTCTTCAACGCCAAGTTAGAAGGGAAACCCGTTGTGGTCTTGAGTAACAACGATGGATGTGTCATTGCCTGTTCCAACGAAGCCAAAGCACTGGGGTTAAAAGTGGGCGATGTTGCCTTTGAAAAAGAGGATTTCTTCGAAAAACACCAAGTTCAGATATTTTCTTCTAATTACGCCTTGTACGGCGATATGTCCAACCGAGTCATGACAACCATTGCCCAAATGGTGCCAAGCATGGAGGTATATTCCATCGACGAAGCTTTTGTTGATCTGCGGAATATGCCCTACGAAAACTTGAAAGAATTGGCTCAAAACATCCGCCAAACCGTCAAGCAATACACAGGAATTCCCGTGAGTATTGGCATTGCCCCCACCAAAACGCTGGCAAAAGTGGCCAATCGCTTCTCCAAAAAACAGCCATTCCAAAAAGGGGTTTATCTGATTGATTCCGATACCGACGCTGAAATTGCGCTGGTCAATACGCCTGTAGAAGACATTTGGGGAATTGGGTATCGATACGCCAAAATACTCAAGGAAAACAACATTTACCACGGCCTTCAATTGATGCAGGCCAAGGAGGAGTGGATACGTCAAAAAATGCACGTCGTGGGCGTACGAATGCTCCGAGAACTGCAAGGCGAGGTGTGTTATAACTTAGAAAACGAGCCCGCCCCCAAAAAAGGCATTTGTGTTTCTCGCTCGTTTGGAAAATCGACCACCGACTTTAAAGTGATTACGGAAGCCGTGGCCAATTTCGCCGCCCGAGCAGGGGAAAAGCTGCGGAGACAAAATAGTTGTGCGCACATCGTACACGTATTTTTGTACACAAATCCGCACCGTTTGGACGAGCCACACTACTTCAATTCCAAAGTACTCCAATTGCCCACATCAACCGCCTCCAACTTTGAGATAATTCGGTACGCCTTGCGTGGTTTGGAGCTCATCCTTAAACCTGGTTTTAACTACAAAAAAGCGGGGGTGATGATTTCGGGAATTGTGCCCGACGACCAGGTACAAGTAAGTTTGTTTGATACCCGAAAGCGCGAAATGGACACCAAAGCGATGAAAGCCTTGGATGGACTGAACCAACGAATGGGCCGCGATACCGTCAAGGTGGCGGTGCAGGGTTTTGGCCGAGATTGGCAACTGCGACAAGAACGAAAATCAAAATGCTACACTACCCGCTGGCAGGAATTGCTAGAGGTGGGAGGGTGAATGAGAATGGTTTATAATAAGCCAACCGTGATACCTTCTGTTAAATGGACCTAACAATCACGCTGCTCTCCGCCATCACAAATAAGACAGTGGCTCCCAATAGCCTCTTCGCTAATTTTTGAGTAACACTAGTATTACAACAAAGTATAAAAGTGCTTTGATTGCCTTGATACTACGACCGTTAACCAATGCCACTCATGAAAAAAAGAGACTTCATCAAACTCGTCGGGCTCGGCGTTACTGGGAGTACGTTGGCCCAAGAAGCCACCGCCGCCGAACCTCCACCACTCCAGTTTCCTTCCACCCAAACCTTCAATATGTGCGGATATGGAGCCCCAAAAATCAATACCGTACGAATTGGGTACATTGGCTTGGGAAACCGTGGTATGGGCGCGCTCGACCGAATTATATATATTGATAACGTCGAAATCAAAGCGCTGTCGGATATTCGGCCTGAGCGCACCGATTTAGCTAAGAAAAAACTGGCAGGCACCAAGCACACGCCCGAAGTGTATGCAGGCAAAGTCGACGATTGGAAAAAACTCTGCGAACGCCCCGACCTTGACCTTATTTATATCTGTACGCCTTGGAGTTTGCACGCACCCATGGCGCTGTATGCCATGGAACAAGGCAAACACGTCGCCGTCGAAATCCCAGCGGCTACGACCGTCGACGACTGCTGGAAATTAGTAGAGACCTCCGAACGGACTCGGAAGCATTGTATGATGCTCGAAAACTGCTGCTACGATTTCTTTGAATTACTCACACTCAACATGGCGCGCCAAGGTTTTTTCGGGGAAGTAGTGCACGTCGAAGGCGCGTATATTCACGATATTTTTGACTCCTTTTTTGACAAGGGAAAACGCTACGATATGTGGCGACTCAAGGAAAATACGCGAAACGGAAACCTATACCCTACCCACGGTTTGGGACCAATTTGCCAAGTGCTGGACATCAATCGTGGCGATAAAATGGATTATTTGGTGTCGATGTCGAGCAATGATTTTATGCTCGAAGCCAAGGTGAAAGAATTGGCTAAAACCGACGCGACGTTCCAGCCTTTGGCTAAGAAAACCTTTCGTGGGAATATGAACACTACGACAATTCGGACTAACAAAGGTAAAACGATTATGTTGCAGCACGATGTGAGTTCACCGCGTCCGTATTCTCGCATACATCTCGTAAGCGGCACCAAAGCGACGGCGCTCAAGTACCCGTTGCCAGGCAAAATTTCGACGGGCCACGACTGGATTTCTGAACAGGAAATGAAGACGTTGGAGGAAAAATACCAACCCGCACTTGTCAAAAAAATCGGGGAATTAGCCAAGCAAGTAGGCGGACACGGCGGCATGGATTTCTTGATGGACTGGCGCTTGATTGACTGCCTACGCAACGGCCTTCCGTTAGACCAAGACGTGTACGATGCGGCTTCGTGGAGTGTGATTGGGCCGTTGAGTGAAAAGTCGGTCGCCAATCGTTCTAATTCCATTGATATTCCTGATTTTACGGCGGGTGCGTGGAAAAACAACCGCCCCGTTGATATTTCCCTTGCCCAAGGAGGCAATACAACCGTTAAACCCAAATAAAAACTTTCCAAGTTTGATTTCTGCCAAGGTAAAACTTGGAAAGTCTGTCAAACTCCACTAGCGACTTTCCAAGTTTGATTTTTGCCAAGGTAAAAACTTGGAAAGTCTGTCAAACTCCACTAGCGACTTTCCAAGTTTTATTTCTCCGAAAGTAAAAACTTGGAAAGTCTGTTCAATCCAATACAAAACTCAATGATTATCCACATTTCCGAAAATCCGCAAGCACTTGGCCAAGTAGCAGGTGCTGCCGCTGCTGAATATATCCGTAAAGCCCTCGCCGAACGGGACGAAGCCAACGTAATTTTAGCGACGGGTACCAGTCAGTTTGAAACCCTGACGCAATTGCTCAACGAACCCGATATTGACTGGAGCAAAGTGACTATGTTTCACTTAGACGAATACATTGCTTTGCCCGAATCACATCCCGCTAGTTTTCGTAAGTATCTAAAAGAAAGAGTATTGACGAAAGTAACAATGAAAGTAAGCCATCTTATTGACGGCGAAACGCAACCCGAAACCGAATGTGAACGATTGGGACAGCTTATTTTACAACACCCGATTGACGTCGCTTTGGTAGGGATTGGAGAAAATGGACACTTGGCGTTCAACGACCCGCCTGCTGATTTTGAAACCGAAAGCCCCTACATCATCGTGAATCTCGACGAAGCTTGCCGCCGTCAACAGTTGGGAGAAGGCTGGTTTCCGACGCTCGACGATGTACCCACTCAAGCTATTAGTATGTCGATTCGTCAAATTATGAAATCGGCAGCCCTTATTTGTTCGGTGCCCGATGAGCGTAAAGCCGAAGCGGTAAAAAACTGCTTAACGAGCGAAGTAAGCCCACTTTTCCCCGCTAGTATTTTGCAAAACCACCCCAATTGTGGTATGTATTTAGACAAAGCATCAAGTAAGTATTTATCTTAAAAATAACCGCCAAACGCCCATGCCAAACCGTCGTAAGTTTCTTAAAAAGAGCAGTGTAGCGAGCATTGGGATGGCGGGACTGGACGTGCTCCATCCGTTTGTAAACGATATTTTTTCCCCATTAACCCTCATGAATTCCAACGAAAATACGGAGAACCTCATCGGACTGTACGGGCCTTGGGCGGTATCGCTCATTGAGAGCAAACTTCCGTCTCTTTCTTTTCGACGAAAAGAGTGGAATGACCTTGACCAATGGCGTAAAACGGCCAAACAGCGTTTACTCGAACGCATGGGCGTTCCTGAGATTGGTGGAATGCCCAAAGTGACGGTAAAAAAACAGTATGAGTACGACGGGCTTCACATCGAAGAGCTGACTTGGCAGCTGCCCTACGGACGACCCACGGAAGGTATTTTACTAAAACCCGCCAAGGCAACGACTCCTCTGCCTGCTATTTTGGCCTTTCACGACCACGGCGGGAATAAGTATTTTGGTACGCGAAAGATTACCAAAACTTCTGATGAACAGCATCCGTTGATGAAAGAACACCAACAGGAATACTACGAAGGGTTGGCTTGGGCCAATGAAATCGCCAAGCGCGGCTACGTGGTATTGGTATCGGATGCGTTTCCGTTTGCCAGCCGACGCGTGTGGATGCAAGACGTCCCCGCGCATCTTCGTCGGGGATTGAATGATAACGACCCCGAAAATTCGGAGAATATCCGCAAGTACAACGAGTGGGCAGGCGAACACGAGCACGTGATGTCTAAATCGCTTTTAAGTGCAGGTACGACTTGGGCAGGGGTGTTTTATGCCGAAGACAAAAAAGCGTTGGATATTCTCTGTGCGCGTAAAGACGTCGACGCCAAGCGTGTGGGCTGTGCGGGCTTATCGGGCGGTGGAATGCGCACGGTATTTATGGGGGGCTTAGATGAACGCATCAAATGTGCCGTTTGCGTTGGTTTTATGACTACTTGGAAAGATTTGGTACTTCATAAGTCGTTTACCCACACGTGGATGACCTACGTGCCTATGTTGCCCAATGAGCTAGATTTTCCAGAAATATTGAGCTTACGAGCACCGCTGCCCACGATGGTGCTCAACGACATTGACGACGATTTGTACACCCTTTCGGAAATGAAACGTGCCGATACGATAGTAAAAGAAGTGTACACAAAAGCTGGGAATTCAGAACGTTACAAATGCTCGTTTTATCCTGGGCCGCATAAATTCGATAAAAAAATGCAACAAGAAGCGTTTGCTTGGTTTGATAAATGGTTAAAGTAAGGGTCTGACTGTCGTCTGACCCTTACTTACTGCTTGAGTACTACCTGAGAGGTTATGAAAAAGCCGTCAGACGATGAGTCCGACGGCTTATGATTTTTAAGTCTGACTATCGTCTGACTTACGAATAAACAACGGTACTTATCACCATTTCTTTTGCAGTTTTGGCAATACCCTCAGGGTCAAAACCACATTCACGATGAAGTTCTATTTGTTCGCCGTGCTCCACAATTCGGTCAGGAATACCCAAACGCTTGAGTTTAGCCGTGTAGCCGTGGTCGGCCATAAATTCCAATACGGCACTTCCCATTCCACCTTGTAAGCAGCCATCTTCAACGGTAATCACTTTGTCAAATTTCTGGAACACCTCGTGCAACAGCTCTTCATCCAGCGGTTTCACAAAGCGCAAGTCGTAGTGAGCAGCACTGATGCCCGCATTTTCGAGCAATTGGCAACTTTTAACGGCGTAATTTCCGATGTGACCAATGGTCAGAATTGCCACATCTTCCCCGTCTTTTACTTTTCTTCCTTTGCCAATTTCCAGCTTTTCAAATGGCGTACGCCACTGTGGCATCATTCCCTCGCCTCTTGGATAGCGAATCGTGAATGCTTGCTTGCCGCTCTGCGTTTCGTCGAGCTGTGCGGTGTACATCATGTTGCGAAGCTCTTGCTCATTCATCGGCGAGGCCACAATCATGTTAGGGATACAACGCATGTAAGCAATATCGTACGCGCCGTGGTGCGTAGGGCCATCGGCTCCCGCAAAACCTGCACGGTCGAGGCAAAACACTACTGGAAGCTCCTGAATACACACGTCATGCACCACTTGATCGTAGGCACGCTGCATAAACGTACTGTAAATGTTGCAGAAAACTACCGACCCTTGCGTAGCCATTCCCGCCGAGAACGTAACAGCATGCTGTTCGGCAATGCCTACGTCGAAGGCACGTTCAGGCATGGCTTTCATCAACAGATTCATCGACGAACCCGAAGGCATGGCAGGTGTTACACCTACTACTTTGGGATTTTGTTCGGCCAATTCTACCAATGTATGACCAAATACCTCTTGGTATTTGGGTGGTTGAGGCGTATCGGGGATCTTCTTGAAAATTTCACCCGTTATTTTATCAAACTTTCCAGGAGCATGCCATTTGGTTTGGTCTTTTTCGGCAGGCGCAAAGCCTTTGCCTTTGACCGTTACACAGTGGAGTAATTTAGGTCCAGGGATATTTTTTAAGTCATTAAGAACGTGAACTAGATGGTCTACATCATGACCGTCGATAGGGCCAAAATAACGTAAGTTGAGTGACTCGAATAGGTTGCTTTGGCGCAACAACGTGGCTTTGAGCCCATCTTCCACGCGAGATACAATTTCGCGGGCGCTTTTTCCGAATTGACTCATTTTACCCAACAAATTCCACACTTCTTCTTTTACCCGATTGTAGGTGTGCGAAGTGGTGATGTCGGTTAGGTATTCTTTTAATGCCCCTACGTTGGGGTCAATACTCATGCAGTTGTCATTAAGGATAATCAGCAAATTGGTATTTGCCAATGCCCCTGCGTGGTTCATTGCTTCAAACGCCATACCGCCCGTCATGGCACCGTCGCCGATTACTGCAATCGAATGTTGGTCTTTAATGCCTTTCAATTGGGCGCCTACCGCCATCCCTAAAGCTCCTGAAATCGACGTAGAAGAGTGTCCAACGCCGAAGGCGTCGTAAGGACTTTCTTTACGTTTGGGAAAGCCCGAGATACCCCCATACAAACGATTAGTATGAAAGACACCACGGCGTCCCGTCAGGATTTTGTGTCCATACGCTTGGTGACCTACGTCCCAAATCAATTGATCGGTAGGGGTATTGAACACATAGTGTAGTGCAACGGTCAGTTCTACTACACCCAGGCTCGCGCCAAAATGCCCTCCGTACACTGAGACTAAGTCTATGATGTACTGCCGAAGTTCTTGAGAAACTTGGGGAAGCAGTGCGGAGTCAAATTTTCGCAAATCATCGGGCGTGTTGACTTGCGAAAGTAATTTACCAGGAGTTATGAGCATCGTTTAACGGCTTGAATCTAAACGTATAAATATAACTTGCTTGCTGATGAAAGTGTTTTGCAAAGTTATGAAAAATGCCAATCGTACCTTCATACCCTACGGTATGATAGCGGTAATGAAGCATAGATGAGGGCTTATTGTTGGCTAGCTTTGTAGAGCTTTTGCTTCTCTTCACGCGTTAGGCTCTCGTAGCCAGATTTTGAAATTTTGTCCAAAATCGCGTCAATTTCGTCCTGATTGGGGATAATTATCGTAGTATTATCGCTATTTTGGCCATAATGACGCGCCGTAGAAGAGGTAGTGGCACGCGCTCTTTGTGGTACGTGAATACGTGGTTTTGAGGTAAAAATTTTCTGAAAAAATTCTCCAATTGCGTAAATGGGTTTTCCCCAGTCGTAGCCATTTTGGAGTGATTTGATAAATCCAAACCCAACCATTGCCCCCGCTAAATGGGCTAAATTGCCACCTGCATTGGGTCCGACCAACTGCGCCATAGTAATAATAATACACAAAGCAGCAATGTATTTGAGGCGAACAGGCCCTATAAGGAATACGAAAAAGGTATGCTCAGGTAACAAAGTAGCAGCCCCTAAAATAACGGCAAAAACCGCCCCCGAAGCACCAATTAAGCTAGTATTTGCCAGTTCTGGTCTAAAATAGGGGGCTAAATTGTACATGGTCAAAAAGATAATCCCCCCTGCTAGTCCGCCGAGTAAGAACAGAGCAATCAATCGGCGACTACCGAGGTATTCTTCAAGCACCTGCCCAAACCAGTAGAGTGAAAGCATATTGAAGAAAATATGAAAAGGCCCTTGATGTACGAAAAAGTTGGTCAGAAGCGTCCAAGGTTTGTACAAAAATAAACCAAAGTTAGCGGGCAAGCTTAGTTGTTCCATCACCCATTGGTAGTAATGGGGGTATTGGGTAATCGTAAAAACGATGTACAAAATAATAACCGCAACAAAGACAATGACGTTGGTCAAAATAAGTTTGATGACCGCGTTGTTTGTCTTTGAAAATTCGCCCCTAACATCATCAAAAATGCTGCTCATCGCTCTCTTCAGTTCAAATAGGTTTTACAACATAACCCGTATAATATCAAACTAGTTTTAGTTTATGACTGAAAATTAGAGAAAAAGACACAAAAAGTCAAATTAATACATTCGTCTAATCTTCCAGATTTTCAGCAATATATAAGCAAAAATCATGCCTCCAATGTGGGCAAAGTGCGCCACGCCCGAATCGCGGATGTTGATCCCTGCATAAAGCTCATACAACGCATAAAACGTAACAAAATATTTGGCTTTGATGGGAACAGGAAAAAACAACAGCATCATTTCCATATTTGGGAAAATCAAACCAAAAGCAGCGATAATACCAAAAATAGCACCCGACGCACCAACCATTGGGATATCGAGGCGTTGACTATAGGCGTTTTTAACAAAGGCTATACTATCGTTGATATACGAAAGGTTTTTGGGTTGATCTTCAAAACTGTTAAGAAAATCGAGGGCAGAATGTTTCACTTCTGGCGTAAATCGCGTCAAAAAATCTAAAAATGCTTCGGGCGAAGGGTATTGGGTATATAAATCTACGGCGGTTTTTAATTGGGCCGTTTCGTAGAAATTGATGGCTGAGTACAAAAAGCCCGCGCCGATGCCCGTAACAAAATAGAAAATCACAAAGCGCTTAGGTCCTAATACGTGCTGCTCAAGCAAAGGACCAAAGAAAAACAGACCAAGCATGTTACTAAACAAGTGCCCAACGTTACCGTGCAAGAACATATAAGTGACAAATTGGTGCGGCTTGAAGCTCGGCCCCGAAACTGGATAAAGAGCAAACAAACCCTCAATAACAGGAGTCAGGCTCTGAAGAAAATAAAAAAGAACGTTAAGAATCAGTAAGTTTCTAACTGTAGGGGTGATATTGAACATGGCTTTGGGCTTATTTTAATAAAGTCGCTAGTTTGTCTAACGCCAAAATGGAGAAAATCGGTTCGCCATTGGGGGTATAATTAGGGTTAGACGACACAAAAAGTTGATTGATTAGTCGCTCCATTTCGTCGGAAGAAAGCCGAACCAAGTGCCGCGAAGCAAAACGCTTCGCTAAACTTCGAGCGGTCGTTTCGGCTCGGTTCAGCTGAAGATCAGCATAGCTTTGGCGAAGTTGCTCCGTAAGTTCTTCAAATATCTTTTGTGCATCCTCGGCGGGAAAGTCGGTAGGGAGGCTTCGTACAATGAGCGTATCAGGTCCCAAAGAGTCAAAATCAAAACCAAGAGCCAAAATTTCCTCGCGCATTTCAAGCACAAGAGGTACATCGGCAATGGGTAACTGAACCGTAATAGGAAATAACAACTGCTGCGAAACGGCCGTTTGAGATTCAAGTTGTTTTAAATAACGGTCGTAAAGCACACGTTCATACGCCGCTCGCTGGTCGATGAGCATCATCCCTGATTTGACCGAAGAAACAATATAACGATTCTGAATCTGAACTGCCAAGCGTCGATTTTGAAGCTCTTCGTCTTCTTTTACTTGTACTTCGTTGGCGCGGCTACCAAGCGTTGGGCTAGGTGCTGGGGCCACTACGGGCAGGTCTTCTTCCTCCCCCAAATCAAGGCTTGTTTGGACGGGAGCAGGCTCGTTTTTCTGAAAACCGTCAAACAGCTTATCCCAGTTGGCCAAATTCGATTCTTCCCTCGGGGTTTTGCTCGGAGGAGAATACGACGAAGCGAAAGAGCCACCACTACTCCCCTCCCCTAAGCTAGGTCTGCTCTCGCGTGACGAGGGCATTGACAGCGGCTTGGTGGGAGTTGAACGCGAAGGTAATGGACTTAAGAAATTGACATTTGAGTCAAAGTCGATGGAGTGCGAAAGGTGATTGACGCTGATGGCTTTTCGAACCGCCGCCATTAGCAGGGCATAGACTGAGCGCTCATCGTCAAACTTAATTTCTGTTTTCGTCGGGTGAATGTTAATATCAATATGTGACGGGTCAAGATCCAAATGAAGCACATAAAAGGGGTGGCTACCTTCGTTGATGGTTCCTTCGTACGCCGACAACACCGCATGGTGAAGGTAATTGTGTTTGATAAAACGATCATTGACAAAGAAGAACTGTTCGCCCCGAGTTTTACGGGCAAACTCGGGTTTGCCAATATACCCTTTGACGGTGACAAATGGGGTTTCTTCTTGACAATTAATGATGTTTTCGCGGTAGTTTTTACCGAACATATCAACAATTCGCCGACTGATTTTCCCCGAATAAAGATTATATATTTCGGTATCGTTGTGGTAAAGCGACAAACTTACTTCGGGATGAGCAAGGGCTACGCGTTGAAACTCATCTAGAATATGACGCATCTCAACGGAGTTGGTTTTGAGAAAATTACGTCGAGCAGGTACGTTAAAAAATAGGTTTTTGACCAAAATGTTAGTCCCTGGTAGGCAAGCAACCGACTCTTGCGATTTTAGATCAGAGCCTTCGATACGAAGCAGCACGCCTATTTCGTCGGCGGCGCGGCGGGTGCGCATTTCGACCTGCGCTACCGCGGCAATCGAAGCGAGGGCTTCGCCTCGAAAACCCATCGTACGGATACGAAACAGGTCATCGGCGGTACGAATTTTAGAAGTGGCGTGCCGTTCAAAACTCATGCGGGCATCCGTTTCGGACATCCCTACACCATCATCAATGATTTGGATGAGCGTTCGCCCCGCATCACGAATAATTACCTGAATATTTTTAGCCTGAGCATCAATGGCATTTTCTAACAATTCTTTGACCACAGAAGCAGGGCGCTGGACGACCTCCCCCGCAGCAATTTGGTTGGCGATGGCATCAGGAAGCAGGCGAATTATATCTTGCATATCGAACGTTGGCTTTCAAGACTAGACAACAAAGTAACAAAGCGAAAACGATTCTGAGCTAACACTTTGCCAAAAAAAATATATCCTAAAAAAACAAATCTGAAAAAAACTGGTTTTTATCATTAAAAAAACAAATATTTGAACTTTATATAGATAATAACCTGTGAGTGAAACGTGTTTTCGAAATAAAAAGACCCCGTAAGAAAAGTTTGGCACACTGTTTGTGAGAGGCCTTAAATACATTCCTAATAACCTCTACGTTAAACAGTTGTTCAACATTAATCACCTTTTGACAATGAAAAAGCCTAATCTTCATTTAGTGTTTCAATGGCTTATTTTTCTGCCAGTTATCTTGCCCTTGTGCATCATATTTGGAGCTATCCAAGGGGTAGTGAATACGGTAGAACAAATGGCCCAGCAGATGTGGACGGATGTATCAACCATTGATAAAGTTGAGGCCTCTGAACTATGATTTTTTGGAAGAAAAGAGGTTTCTAATACGTTGAAACATTTTTTTCTCGAATTGTAAAAAAAACTGGTACTGTCCAAAAATCCAGCCGTATATCAACAATACAATTTGGTATAAAGGCAAAATAACAAGAATGTTGAAGCACCAAACGGCCCAAGTTGCTTCAATACCCAACCCCTTGACCATCCAACGCTTGGTGTACATTACTGTAAAACCAGTACACGCAAATACAAGCAGGATGACAAGCACTTGCCATCCACTCCTTACGTTCCATCGTTTCTTTAGTTTGTCTATCCAATTCATTGAACTATCACACAGTAAGTGATGGGCGGTAGAATATTGTGTTGATTTTTAGGAAATTGTGTTGAGCGCTTATTCGTACAAAAACGCTAAGTGCTCAGGGCCAATCTCCTCAGGATCGATGGTTAAAAACTCTTCCCAAAATGCGTCGTTGGGAAGGGCGGCGCGACAAAGAATCGATTCTTTTTTGACTGGATGGACAAAAAACAAACGACGTGCGTGTAAATTGATGCTGCCGTCATGGTTGGGCTTCGCATAGCCGTATTTTACGTCGCCGCGTATGGGGCAGCCCATAGTAGCTAATTGCACTCTGATTTGATGAGGGCGACCAGTGATAGGCGTGACTTCCAACAAAAAATGCTTGTTGATTTCTCCAACGACTCGGTAATATAACTCCGCTTTTTGCGCGTTAGGTACGGGCATATCGTGGGCAGTAACCACATTTTTGGCCTCATCTTTGACCAGCCAATTGGTGAGTTTATCCTGCTTTTTGGGAGGATGGCGACGAACTACTGCCCAATAGGTTTTCTGAACTTCGCGTTTGCGAAATATTTCGTTCATTCGCTCCAGTCCTTTAGAGGTCCGCGCAAATACCACCAGACCACTAACGGGTCGGTCGAGACGATGAACGGTTCCTAAAAATACATCACCAGGCTTTTCGTATTTTTCCTTGATGTAATCTTTGACCAACTCAAGCAAAGGAACATCGCCCGTAGCATCGCCTTGTACAAGAATGCCCGCTGCTTTGTTGACTATGATGAGGTGGTTGTCTTCGTATATGACTTGAAATGGCTTGGCCATCGGAAATAATGCGTTAGTTTAAGTACTTAAAAATCAGCGACTATTGATTTTCTTATTAATAAGATTTAGTTAACCAGTAACGGATACAGGCGGGGGATAGTTTCAATAAGATTCTTTTTCGTTAGGGAAATCATTGGATTTGACATCCTTCACGTAGTTTTGAACGGCGTCGGTCATAATGGTATGCAAATCGGCATAGCGACGCAAAAACCGAGGTTTAAACTCTTTAGTTAGGCCCAGCAAATCGTGCAACACGAGGATTTGACCATCGGCATGAGGCCCCGCTCCAATCCCAATTGTTGGAATCGTAACACTTTGGGAAACCCTTTGAGTAAGCGCCGCAGGAATTTTCTCCAATACCATTCCGAAACACCCTATTTCATCGAGCATTTGGGCGTCTTGCAATAGCTTTTCGGCCTCTGCTTCTTCTTTCGCCCGTACGGTGTAGGTCCCAAACTTATAGATAGACTGCGGTGTAAGCCCCAAGTGCCCCATTACAGGGACGCCTGCACTCAAAATACGCGTAATCGAATCTTTGATTTCAATCCCTCCTTCTACCTTGACAGCATGAGCACCTGACTCTTTCATGATTCGAATGGCGGAGTCGAGGGCCGCGCGGGAGTTTCCTTGGTACGAACCAAAAGGCAAATCAACGACCACAAAAGCGCGCTTTACGGCCCGCACAACGGCTTGGGCGTGGTAAATCATTTGATCGAGGGTGATGGGGAGCGTCGTTTCGTGCCCAGCAATAACATTGGAGGCGGAGTCGCCAACGAGAATAATGTCAATACCCGCCGCGTCGACGATGCGCGCCATGGAGTAATCATACGCAGTAAGGGCCGAAATTTTTTCGCCCCGATGTTTCATTTCCTGAATGATGTGGGTCGTTACCCGTTTTACTTCGACCGAAGATAACTGAGTTGACATAGGTGATGCTACGATTTTTACTTTAAATGATTAACGAGGACGAAGCCAAGATTCAGGGTTGAGACGATTCGCTTTGTTTTTATTTTCTTTCCAAATTTGGAAATTAAGTTCCGACACTCCTTCTCCATCAGTTGCTACTACGCCAATAACGTCGCGAGCCTTCAATCGCTGTCCAGGCTGAACATTTACGCTTTTTAACTTAGCATATACCGTATAGTAATCACCATGTTGGACAAAAACAAAGTTTTTCATGATAGTAGGATCGTTGCTCACTTGCATAACCACGCCATCATAAACCGCATGTACAGAGCTACCAGCCTTGGTTTGAATATCAATGCCATAGTTTTCCTGATTTACATTTTTCATAATCTCTTTCGTTCCAAACTCATCCGAAATAAAACCAGGTACGGGCCAAGGCAAACGCCCACGGTTGGCGGCAAAAGAGGAAGCTAACTTGATCTCGGCCTCATTCATTCCGCTTTCGTCCACTACTTCTTCTTCGCGTTCCTTCCGCGTTTCAGGTTTCGACTCAGGCTCTGCTTTGGCTACCGACTCACTGTTTTCGCGGGGTTTTTCCTTTTCCGCAGGCTTATTACGGGCGGCCGCTTCTCTTTCGGTACGGTCTCGTTCGGCACGTTCGGCTTTCTCACGCGAGGCACGTTCACGGGCGGCGGCACGAGCGCGCTCACGGCGCTCCTCGATTTCCCGCTGAATGATGCGTGTGAGGGCATTCTCAAGCTGTTTATTGGCCCTACGGACTTCAGATACTTCCGCTATAATTTCTTTTTCGCGGCCACTCAACTCTTTTACTACTTTATCTTGCTCGCCTTTAAGCTGCTCCAAGTTTTTACCTTCCGCAATTTTTGATTGAAGGGCGGTTTCTTGGTCTTTTTTCTTGTTTGAAATACTTGTCGACTTCGCAATCATCAGAGATTGTACTTTTTTCATCTCTTTGACTTGCTTTTCGCGTTCGTCGGTGTATTGCTTTAAGTACTTATACCGAATCAAAAACTGGTTGAAGTTGGGGGCAGAAAACAAGAAACTGAGTTCACTGAGACTATTATTGCGTTTGGCAGCGTTGTACACCATCTTGGCATACTCTTCGCGGAGTTTTGAGAGGTCTTGGTCGAGTTCTAACTTTGCTTTTTGGAGCTCGTTCAACTCATTATCCATCAATTTAAGATCCTCATTGATGAGCTCAATTTTTCTATTTTGCGCGTTAATTTGTTGCTTAATGGCTTTTAATTGCCCCAAGCTAGCCCGCTTTTGTTCGGTTGTTTGTTTTAATACCCCTTGAAGTTCTTGTAAGCGTTCGAGGTTTTCGCGCTTTTCTTTTTCCAATTGTTGGCGACTTTTTTGGGCAAACACCCATCCTGAACTTACCGTAAGGAGGCCAATGAGGAGAAAGTAAGAAAATCGTATTCGATAAATGGCATTCATACAATTCATTTTCAACAGGTAAGCAGCCTTTGGTAGGGAACAGGCTGCGATTTTGTACTAGTTTCGTTCGTATTTGGCAGGAATACTGAACGGAAAGGTAAGTGGCTTATCGCTCAACTCCACTTTTTGATGTTTGATACGAAACACCGTTTGGTACCGCTGTTGGTCCTTTTTGGATTCGTAGTCTAGCTCAATCAAACTTGTGTACGGAAACAAGTAGTTGTTGAGTTGAGTAAAATCTTCGTAGTCGAGCGTAAGCGAATTTTTGGTAGGCTGCTCGGTCACCAGCAGTTTTTTCAGCCGACGGTTTTGCTCGCCAATGTAATTTTCAAGCGAAATTTTTCCTTCGTCTTGCCGAAGCATAAAATAGTCTTTTTCCTTTTTAAACCGTTGTCCAAGTTTTTTGGGAATGGGCATATTACCCACCAAAATCGACTGTATAAGGTCGAAACTAAGCTGAAAATGGAACTGTTGACTCAAAGCTGCAAAATCATATAGATACACTTTTTTGTTGTAGCGGTCGACAATCTTAATGGAATCTTGCGTAATGACCCCGCGAACGACTTCAATCGGACCCACAACGACTTGCAACCACAAAAGGCTGTCTTTGCGCATCCGAATCGTCACGTTGGCATTGTCAATGTCCTGATCTTTACTTTTGAACGAAATCTTTGACTTTGCACTCAAGTACCGAAAATCCACATTTTCGATACTTACTTTAACATCTTCAGACTCTACCGTAGGCTTAACGGCCACGGCAGAGTCCTTTTTGGGCTGTACCAAAGTGGTATCTACTTTGACTATAGCGATGCTGTCGGTAGGAGTAGCTTGTTTGCTTTTTTGTCGTTGGCGATGGCACGACGACAACCCTGACAAGAGCGTAATTCCCACTAAAAACAACCAATTGACCTTCATTCTTTTATGTTTATTCTACCAACTGTCCTGTTGCAATTTTTTTATCTATCTGTTGGCTGTTTTCTCCCATGCTTTTGGCTTTCTTCCACTGTTCTACGGCTTTTTCTTTTTCGCCAAGTTGGAACAGTACATCGCCGTAGTGTTCAATGATTGTGCCACTGACGTTTTTGCCAGAGTTGATGGCTTTTTCGAGGTAAGTGCGGGCGGTTTTGTACTCTTTCATTACGTACAGTACCCACGCATAGGTGTCTAGGTAAGTGGCATTGTCGGGATTGCGCTCTACCACACTTGCGGCTAGTTCCTTGGCCCGTTCGAGTTTTTCTTTGCGGAGCGATAAGAAATAACTATAATTGTTGAGAACGTGGTCATTTTTAGGCTCAAGCTTTAATGCGGCTTCGTACGATTCATCCGATTTTGAGTATTCGCTCGTACCGTGGTAAGCATCACCTAGCTGCGCCAAAATAGCGCCTTGCAGCTCTTTATTTTCGGAAGTTAGTTTTTGAGCTTCTTCCAAGGCGTCAACTGCTTGTTGATAGTGTTTCTTGATGAGGTGTGCCGATCCATTTGAATACCAAAACAGCCCTTGGTTCGGGAACGATTCAATGGCTTTTTCAGAATGAACAATAAGGCTATCTATCTGGTTTAAATCACCATCGAGCTGCAACACCGCCCCCCATACCTCATACATCGACGGGTTGATACGGGCCGCTTTCATGTAAGCATCTCGTGCCTCGGCTTTGCGGTCGGCTTTGGCAAGGAGGTCGGCATACACAACGTAAGCACGCATGTCTTTGGGGTGGGCTTTGACAATTTCAGCGGCACGATTGAGCACTTCTTGACGCGTAGCATCATCTTTGGCATCCCGCAACAAACCTACTAGCGCCTGCATTTTGGTGTCAATGTCGGCGTTGGGGTTATTAAACATTTGGCCCATTTGTTGGTCGGCAGCTTTGCTGTCTCCATTTTGGCGATAAATTTCGGCCAACATCATCCGTGCATCTCCTTGATCGGGGTTGATTTTGAGTGCTTTTTCAAGTTGCTCTTGGGCCTCTTTAGGGCGTTTGGCCATAAGTAAAAGTTGGGCCAATTCTACCACGTATTGGGCCTCCGTCGGTTCCGCTGTAATCAGTTTTTGTGCTTCGTCGATGGCCTTGTTGGGCTTATCGAGTTTTAAATAGATACGTTGTTTTTGGTGAATCAAATCTTCGTCGATACCCAGCGATTTTTCAACTTCATCGTACGCTTTGAGGGCTTCTTCGTACTTTTCATCCAAAATATAGACCGCGGCAAGTTCGAGGCCATACTCGGCATTTTCGGTGCTTTTTTGAATAATTTCTTTGTATAACTCAGCCGCTTTACTGTACTTGCGTTGTTGCGTATAAATCTCGGCTAACTGTATGATATAGAAAGTGTTATTAGGAGAAAATTGACTAGCCTTTTGACCATAAATAGCCGCTTCGTCCAAGCGTTCGCGTTTGAGAAGTACGCGGGCTAGTTCATAGTTGATAGCAGGAACGTTAGGACTCATCTTGAGGGCAATTCGAAGCACGCTGTCGGCACGTTGGTATTCTTCCATCGTAGCGTATTTCATGCCATCGGCAAGCAAAGACTCTAACTCATATCGTTGCGATTTTTGGGCGTCGGTTTCTCCGACAGGTTTATTTTTTTGAGCCAGTACTAGTTGGCTCAAAAAAAGGAATACCCAGAGAAGGGATGGATTTTTCATTCGATTATGAGAATCTCGTTGGCTGGTGCTGTTTAAGGCTCAATCTATCATAAAAAACGAGATAAACGAAGCAAAATTGGAAGAATTTAGCCGTTTTACCAAAATTTATGAAAAACCAATCCCAAATTCGGGGCTTTTGGTGAATAGAGTATGGGGTTAGGAGGGGTAAGCTACCTCTAACCAAACGGGGCAATGGTCAGAATGAACGGCATCTGAAAGCTGACGGCAAGCCACAACTTTATCTTGCAAGTCGCTGCTAATAGACTGATAATCAATACGCCATCCTTTATTATTACCTCTCGCTCCCGCCCGATAACTCCACCAGCTATATTCGATAAGGTCGGGGTTGGCGTGGCGAAACGCATCGGTAAAACCGCTTTCAAACCATTTTGTCATCCATGCCCGCTCTTCTGGTAAGAACCCCGTTGTGTTCTTGTTACGGACAGGGTCGTGAATGTCAATTTCTTGGTGGGCAATGTTGTAATCGCCTACCACAATTAAGTGTTGCCCCGTTTTACGCAATTCCTGTACCCAATCGTAAAAGTCATTCAGAAACCGCATTTTCACGTCCTGACGTTCGTCGCCGCTGGTTCCCGACGGGAAATACGCATTGATGATGGTTAACCCACCAAAATCGGCCCGTACTACGCGGCCTTCATTATCGTAGAAGTCGATTCCGCAGCCGTGAATGCAACGTTCGGCGGGGATTCTGGAAAAAATAGCGACCCCGCTATAGCCTTTCTTTTGGGCGGCATTCCAGCCGACTAACTGATATCCAAGTGCTTCAAACTCCAGTAAGCTAACTTGATCGATAGTAGCTTTAACTTCTTGAAAACAAAGGACATCAAACGATTTATCGGCGAGCCATTCGGTGAGGCCGTTTCGCATCGCAGCCCGAATACCATTGACGTTGTAGGAGAGAATTTGCATGGAGATTGGAGAAAATGAGTCGCAAATATAAAGAGCGCAGCCCGTTGGGAGTGCGCTCTTTAGTAGATTCTTTCGGGACTAAGCCCAATTTATTTAGTGCGTTGCGGCTGCTTTTTTGCTCGTGTTGTCGCTAAAGAAAATCAAGAAAAGCACAAGAACACCCGCAGCAATACCCGCAGGAACGGTCCAAACACTTAGCCAGTTGGTTACGTTTTCGGCGTTGGTGTTGTTGGCAAGTACTTGTCCGCCCAACCACGAACCAATACCCATTCCGATGCCGTAAGTAGCTAGAGTGATAAGGCCTTGTGCCTGCGATTTAATGCGTTCACCTGCTTTGGTATCGGTATAAATTTGCCCCGTTACGAAGAAGAAGTCGAAGCATACTCCGTGCAACAAAATAGCGGCGTACAGCATCCACTCGCTGGTAGAGGCATCGCCATATCCAAAGCAAAGGAAACGAATAATCCATGAAATGAGCCCAACGGCTAACATCCATTTTACCCCCAAACGGCTAAAGGCCAACGGAATAAGGAGCATAAATACAACCTCAGATACTTGACCAAGCGACATTTTGTTTTCGACAAACTCCATGCCCGATGCGCGCAACGACGGGTTGGCAAAGGCGTAGTAGAACGACAACGGAATGCAAATCGCCACTGAAGAGATAAAGAAAATCGTGAACGAACGATCTTTGAACAGCGTGAAAGCATCGGCGCCAATGATTTGTCCGATGTTTACTGGGCCCGTGGCGCGCGGTGGCGTGTTGGGAAGGGTAAAGGCAAGTAAACCAAGTACCAACGACGTTCCCATCGAAATTTGAAAAATAGTCGCTTTATCACCTACGTTCAATACGCCAATTAGGTTGGTTACGGCAATCCAAGCGACAGTTCCCATCACGCGAATGGCAGGAAAATCTTTTTCGGGCGATTCGATTTGGCGCATCGAAATAGACGTAGTCAGGGCAATGCAGGGGGCAAAGCACAAGCAGTATAATAAAATATACCAGAAAAAATTACTAGCATCTGTCACTTGCGACAGCAGAAACAGTAGTCCTGCTCCTACGAGATTGAGTACGCCAAGTACCTTTTGGGCGGCGAAATAGCGGTCGGCTACGGCTCCAATAAATGGTGAGATAATCATCGCAATCGAAAATGCAGTGTAGGCATTTCCGATTTGGTCGCCTGTGGCATTGAGCTGTTTACCGAGATAAACGCTCATTTGTCCGTACCAAGATCCCCACGTAAAAAATTGGAGGAACATCATAAGCATCAGTTGTATCCGAACCGAAGATTTCATAGTTAGTTTTTTAGGGTTTTAATGTTGAAGTGGCGAAAATGGAGCTTTTTACCTTAAATTTCAAAAAAGAGGGTTTATTGTTGATACTACTCTTTGGTTCAGAAAACATACTAGCGAGGGTCGTTTCTTTGCCTTATTCGGTGATTTTGTGGCTATTTCAACGCTTTTTGTGAGGAGTATTTGATGGATTATTAAAATGTCAAGGTGAAATAGAGTTGTTTTGTATTTTTGCCCCATGAAGCAACTAATTCAAAACCTTCAAAACGGACAAACGATTTTGGAGGAAGTACCTGCTCCGCAGGTAAAAAAAGGAGCAGTATTGATTCAGACTCGACGTAGTTTGGTCTCGCTAGGTACCGAGCGAATGCTGGTTGAGTTTGGTAAAGCAAACCTCATCGAAAAAGCGCGTCAGCAGCCCGAACGTGTCAAAATGGTATTGGATAAAATTAAGTCGGATGGCTTAATACCTACCTTGGAAGCGGTGTTTAATAAACTAGGGCAACCTCTCCCGCTTGGATACTGCAATGTGGGAGAAGTGGTTGCCATTGGGGAGGGAATTACTGATTTGCGCGTGGGCGACCGCGTCGCTTCCAACGGTTCTCATGCCGAAATTGTGTGCGTACCGCGTCACTTAGTAGCTAAAGTACCCGACCATGTAACCGACGACGAAGCCGCCTTTACCGTCATAGGTTCGATTGGCTTACAGGGTGTTCGTTTGCTCAATCCGACCTTAGGCGAAACAGTAGTCGTGGTAGGATTGGGGTTGATTGGGTTGCTAACAGCAGAGTTACTGCGCCTGAATGGTTGTCGGGTCATCGGGGTGGATTTGGACGAACAAAAGTTGAAAATAGCGGCGAGCAAAGGAATTATTCCGTGTAATCCACGCCAAGGTGACGACCCCGTGAAATTTGTTGAAAGCACGACCAACGGAGTGGGTGCCGATGGAGTGATCATAACGGCATCGGCCAAAACCGATGAGATTATTTCGCAAGCTGCGCGCATGTCGCGGAAACGAGGGCGAATTGTACTGGTCGGAGTAATTGGGCTTCAGTTAAGTCGTGCCGAGTTTTATGAAAAAGAGTTGACGTTTCAGGTATCGTGTTCGTATGGGCCAGGACGTTATGATGACGATTACGAACAGAAGGGAATAGATTATCCATTGCCGTTTGTCCGTTGGACCGAAAATCGCAATTTTCAGACGCTACTCCAGTTGCTCGAATCGGGACAACTGGATGTCAAACCGCTTATCACAGAGCTAGTTCCGCTAGAAGATTATTCCAAAATATACGGCGATATGAGCAAAAGCGGGGCCATTGCCTCGTTGTTGGTGTATCCCGAAAAGCCTTCATTGGACACAACGGTTCGTTACCAAGACACCTTATTTCAAGGTAAAAAAGGGGTTACTGGCATCATTGGAGCGGGTAATTTCACCAAAATGACTTTACTTCCCGCCCTAAAAAGCGAGGCAAAGCAAGGCAGTATCAAATATATTGTGAGTGCCAATGGCTTGTCGGGAACGGCCTTGGCCCAAAAACATGGGATTGCGTGTAGTACCACTGACTACCGTGAAGTGTTGGCTGACGATGAAGTGGATATCGTGATGATTACCACTCGGCATCACCAACACGCTCGCCTGACGGGTGAGGTGCTGCAAGCGGGCAAACACGTATTTGTGGAAAAACCTTTGGCGATTTTTGAGGAAGAATTAGAGGAATTATTGACGCAGTGGACGAAACTAGAGAACAAAATGAGCATCACTGTGGGCTTCAATCGCCGTTTTTCACCTCATGCTCAGAAGATGAAATCTTTGTTAGGAAATGCCCCGATGAACATCGTTGCAACCATGAATGCAGGTTTTATCCCTGCTACTTCGTGGGTACACGACCGAGCCGTCGGTGGAGGGCGCATTTTGGGTGAAGCGTGCCATTTTATCGACCTTATCACGTTTCTGACGGGGAGCCGAGTGGTGGCTGTTTGTATGAACGCCATGGGACTCAACCCCTCCGAAACGACCGATAGTGCTAGTATTTTGCTACGCTACGAAAACGGCTCGACGGGCGTTATCAACTATTTTTCAAACGGAAGTAAAGCCTATTCAAAAGAACGTATAGAAGCATATTCACAAGAGCGAACGCTGGTTTTGGATAATTTCCGAACGTTAGATGGGTATGGTTTTAAGAATTTTTCAAAACAGAAAACCGCACAAGACAAGGGTCATGCGGCGCAGTTCCAAGCATTGATAGAACGTATTCGCGAAGGTGGGAACCCGCTCATTCCATTTGACGAAATTGTGAATACAACCCAAGCCACGTTCGCCGCCTTACGTAGCCTGAAAGAAGGACGATGGGTAGAATGTTAGATTGACTGTTAAATTTATTGTTCTTTTGGTTTGTATAACATCAATCCTGCCATCATAATGAGGGCGGTGAGAATAATAATTTGAATAATTAGTGATTTGTTAATCAGAGGAATGAGCTGCGTCGTAGGGATGCTCAGAAAAAGAAGGATGGTAATCAACCCACGCGGGGCTACGTAGACCAAAGGCGAAAGCGGAATACGATACATCTTCAAAACCACCGCTCGAATGATAAAAATCCCCGCTACGATGCCTACCGCCCACACAAACGTGTCAGGGTTGAGGATTTCGGCCGTTTCCATCAAGTACCCAAAGAGCAAAAAGAATAAAACTCGAATGACAAACGTGGCTTCGACGACAATCTCTTTAAATTTAGCTACTTCGCGGTCGAGCACACTGGGTTTGAGCTTTTCTATCCAGCCAAATCGCTTAATTTCATCCAAATTGCCTAGAAATAGCCCAAAGATGAGAATGAAAATCAACGCAGGAAGGTGATAAATTTTGGAAACGTTGTAAATCAAAATAATCAGCAGAATAATGGGGGCAAACTTGATGTGGTGGTCGATTTTACTCAATAAATAAGAAAGAGCCCCCGTAGCTACAAACGAAATCAGAATAATAGCCAATAGCTGACCCACAAACTGCGTAAGTGACCCCACACCGAAGGTCTCGTTGAAGGCTACAAAATTGAAAAATACCACGCCGAGAATGTCAGAAAGGCTACTTTCGTAGATAATAAACTCTCTCTGAGTAGTAGCTAAGTTTTTAACACTCGGAATGGCAATCGCACTGCTGATGACGCACAAAGGAATGACGTTGAGGAGGGTGTTTTTAAAAGGTGTGCCTCCCCAATACACAAATGCCGCTGTGGTGCCAAAAGCCAAAACCAGCATCGGAATAAGAGCTACCATAAATGACTCCTTCACGGAGCCAAGTTTAGAGCCATTAAGCTGCAACTCCAAAGAGCCTTCTAACACAATGAGTATGAGTCCGATAGTCCCTAAAATGGGTAAGACGGGAGTGAGATTGGGAATAAAAAGGCCCGTTGAGATGGATAATTGCCGCACGCCCCAGCCCATGAGAAGCAATAGAATAACCGAAGGTATTTTGGTTTTTGAAGAAGTAATGTCAAAAATATAGGCAGCTAATATTAAAAGACAAATAGTGATAATAATCGCGGTTGTCATAGTAGAAGATGGTTGGAGAACAAACAATGATAGACAAAACCTAGAAAAAAACAAAGGGTTAGAGCCGTGAAAGCCCTAACCCTTGGGGTTGGTTAAATCAAAAGATTATAAGTTGAAACCAAACGAGTAAACGTCTTCGGGGTAGTCGAGGTATAGACCTTCCATCTGAACACGTCCACCACTTTTGCCTGCCAATGCCGCTTTAAGTTCTTTCACCGAGCGGACAGGTTTGTCGTTCACTTTAGTAATCACAAAGCCTTCTTCAACACCTACGCGGGCAAGTTTACCTCCTTGCATAGCCGTTACTTTGACGCCACCGCCGATATTAACTCGCTGTAAACGTTGCACTTCACGAGGGTTAAGGTCGCCAAATTGGGCCCCAAGTGAGTTAAGCGCTACATCTGCTTCGTCCGTTTTGATGATTTCTTTGCCCCCCTCACGGTTGCGAAGCACTACGCTGTAGTCTTTGACTGAGCCGTTGCGGTTTACGGTCAATGTAACAGCTTCACCTGGGCGCTTACGAGCTACCAACTCACGGAATTTAGGGTCAGAATCTACCTCAATACCATCTACTTTGGTAATAACATCACCTACTTTCAGGCCTGCATCTTTGGCAGCACTGCTACCTTCGCCAAAACCTTGAACGTAGATACCTGTTGCTACCTTAACATCGTACTGGTCTGCTTTTTTGCTATCCAATTCTTCAGGAATGATACCAATGTAGCCACGTTGAACGCCACCAAACTTGATAATATCGCTAGATACCTTTTTCACCAAACTTGAAGGAACCGCAAACGCGTATCCTGCGTAACTACCTGTCGGGCTGGCAATCGCCGTATTAATACCTACCAATTCACCTTTAAGGTTAACCAAGGCACCACCTGAGTTACCAGGATTGACGACAGCATCGGTTTGAATAAACGACTCAAGCGGCGTATCGCCCTGGCGGTTTGATTGTTGACGTTGGTTGAGAATACCAATCCCACGACCTTTCGCACTTACAATCCCAGCAGTAACAGTCGATTCCAAGTTAAAAGGGTTACCAACGGCCACAACCCACTCTCCTACTTTAATAGCATCAGAATTACCAAATGCGAGCGAAGGCAAGTCCTTAGCAGGGATTTGAATAACCGCAATGTCCGTAGAGGGGTCTGTTCCAATCACTTTTGCTTTGTATGTGCGCTTATTAGACATCACCACTTCAAGCTCTTCTGCGCCTTCTACTACGTGATTATTGGTAACTATATATCCGTCGGCGCTCACAATAACCCCTGAGCCTGAAGACTCTTGTTTTTGTGGGCCACCGCGACGGAAGCCAAAATCTTCCCCGAAGATATCAAACAAATCCATGCCTCTTTGCTGATTTTGACGCATGGCTGATGCTTTAATGTGAACTACAGCTGGGGTTGATATTTCCGCCGCATAAGTAAAATCAACGGCCGCTCCCGCAGGAGGAGCTGAAGCGAAGCGTGCCAATTGACTATCGGCTTCTTTGAAAATAACGTCTTTGGTATCGTCGAGACCGCCGCCAATAAGCTTATAACCTCCGATGGTTGCGGCACTTGAAATGAGTCCAACCAATGCCAATGATTTCCAATTCTGATTCATGACTTTTAAGAGCTTTTGGTTATGGTTTTTTACAAACTAGATGTGAGTTGTTACTTTTTAAAAATTGTACCGAGATAACGCGATTTAAAAACAATCCGTGCCCCAATTTCTCACTTTTAACAATATTTAACAAGACATTGTTTGGGGAACGGTTTCTTCTATAAAATAATAATGCGAGCAGGCTAAAACTGCCAAAATGTCATTCCGTTGGGGTGGCTTTTCAACATTTTTCCCCAAAGAGGCTGACGAATTTTCTGCTATATTTGCAGCTTAATTAATCTTACAAACCTGATAGGTTTTTAAAAACCTATCAGGTTTCGATTATGAAATAACGAACAAATGGCGCGAATCATTGCGATTGATTACGGAACAAAACGAACGGGTATCGCCGTAACTGACCCATTGCAAATCATTGCGACTGCACTTGATACGGTTCGCTCGCACGAATTAATCGAATTCTTAAAGCGTTATGCTACCGCAGAAGCCGTAGAATCGTTTGTGGTAGGCATGCCCCGACGGTTGGATAACACAGACACCAATAATACCCCGCACGTCAAAGCGTTTATCAAGCAACTCAAAAAAGCGTTTCCTGATACACCCGTTTACGAGCACGACGAACGTTTTACCAGCAGTATGGCACTCCAAACGATGATTTCGATGGGAACTAAAAAAAGCGACCGTCAGGATAAAGCCAACATCGACAAAATGAGCGCGACCATCATTTTACAATCGTATTTAACCACGAAAAAATAATTTCCATGATATTTCCCATCGTAGCATACGGCGATCCCGTTTTGCGTAAAGTGGCTCGACCCATTGAAAAAGACGAAATCAACTTGGCCGAATTTGTAGCGAATATGTACGAAACCATGTACGAATCATCGGGGATTGGACTAGCAGCTCCGCAGGTTGGTCAAAGCATCCGAATATTTGTGGTAGATGGTACTATTCTCAACGAAGACGAAGACGACGAAGATAAAGACCCAAGTTTGGAAGGATTCAAAAAGGTCTTTATCAATCCCCAAATTTTGGAAGAAACAGGCGATGAATGGGCGTTTGAAGAAGGATGTTTGAGTATTCCAGGCATTCGGGCGGATGTATATCGCCCCGAAAAACTCAAAATAAAATACCGTGATTTGGAGTGGAATGAGCACGTTGAGGAGTATGACAACATGGCGGCGCGTATCATTCAGCACGAGTACGACCACCTAGAAGGTAAATTATTTACTGATTATTTGCCGATGCTTAAGCGTCAAATGCTTAAAAAACGCTTGGCCGACATTACCAAAGGAGCAGTGAAAGTCGATTATCGAATGCGCTTCCCGAAATAAACGAATCGTCGGGTTGTGAGCAACCCTCCACACGAATGAGTCAGGTTGCTCACAACCTGACTTCTGATTTGTTCTTACTATTCCTCCCTTAAATTTCACAGCCATGGATCTCCGCAAAAAAGCTAAAAACGTACTTTTTATTGATATTGAGACGGTTTCGTCGAAGGCTTCGTTTGACCAGCTTGACGAACGAATGCAGGAACAATGGGAACGCAAAGCGTCGAATATCCGCAACGACGACCACATAGCCCCTTTCGATTTGTTCTACCGTCGAGCGGCAATTTATGCTGAGTTTGGCAAAATTATTTGCATTGGCGTAGGGGCGTTGTACTGGAATACCACCGACGAGGAGCCACGCTTTAAAGTAAAATCAATTGCGGGGGACGACGAACGGGCGTTGTTGTTGGAGTTTAAAGAACTACTCGAAAAATACCCCCAAAATCAACTCATTCTTTGCGCCCACAATGGCAAAGAGTTTGACTTTCCGTACATCTGCCGACGGATGTTGGTCAACGGCATCACCCTTCCCGAATCACTTCAGCTTTCGGGGAAAAAGCCGTGGGAAATTCTTCACCAAGACACCCTCGATATGTGGCGCTATGGCGACTACAAGAGTTTTGCTCAGCTGGATTTATTAGCAGCGCTTTTCGGAATCCCAAGTAGTAAATCTGACATCAGTGGTGAGGATGTAACGCGGGTGTATTATACCGAAAAAGACCTCACCCGTATTCGGCGCTACTGTAAGGAAGACGTAGTAGTACTGGCTCAACTTTGGCTACGTCTCAATCAATTCGATACGGTAAAACCAGAATATATTGTACGCGCCGAATAGAGGGCATAGTTTGAAACGAGTGGATTTGTGAGAGAATTAGATGGAGATGTCGCTATAGTTTGTTTTCTTTGAGTGACCTTTTCAAACAAAGACCAAATCCCAATGAAAAAAATCTACCTCTTGGCAGGTGCATTGGCACTTGCTTCCTCACAATTGTATGCTCAGCGTACGCTTATCCACTGCGGAAAACTTATTGACGGCTTAGCCGACGCGGCCCAAGACCAAATGACGATTGTGGTGGAGAAAAACCGCATCACGGCCGTGGAAAAAGGCTATACCAAAGGCCAAGGCACCGACAAGGTGATTGACCTAAAAAACAAAACGGTCTTGCCCGGCTTGACCGACATGCACGTCCATATCGAAAGCGAAACCAGCCGCGACCAGTTTGCCAAGCGCGTTAGCTACACGCCCGCCGATATCGCTTTTGAAGCCCAAAAATACGCCTATATCAACCTCATGGCGGGTTTCACGGCCGTGCGCGATTTGGGGGGAAGTGGGGTAAATATCTCGCTTCGCAACGCCATCAACAAGGGCTTGGTGGTAGGGCCGCGCATTTTTACGGCAGGCCAAACCATCGCAACTACGGGTGGTCACGGTGACCCTACCAACGGTTTAGGTAACCACTTTACCGTTCCTGAAAAGATGGTTGATGGAGTAGTAGACTCGCCCGACGCAGGCCGCAAAGCCGTGCGTCAGCGCTACAAGGATGGCTCTGATTGCATTAAAATCACCGCCACAGGTGGGGTGTTGAGTATCGCCAAGAGTGGTAAAGCACCTCAGTTTACCGACGACGAAGTATCGGCGATTGTTTCTACGGCCAAAGATTACGGTTTTCACGTAGCTGCGCACGCCCACGGTGCTGAAGGGATGAAACGGGCATTACGAGCAGGAGTGACGACCATCGAACACGGAACGTATATGGACGATGAGGCCATTGAAATTTTCAAAAAAACGGGGGCATATTACGTTCCTACCATCATTGCAGGACGTTCGGCGGCTGACTCGGCCAAAATCATTGGGTACTTTCACCCATTTGTACGCGCTAAGGCATTAGAAATTGGGCCATTGATTCAGAAAACGTTTGAAAAAGCCTACAAAGCAGGAGTAAAAATTGCTTTTGGAACCGACGCAGGTGTATTTGCCCACGGTAAAAACGCCAAAGAATTTGAGTACATGACTGAAGTAGGAATGCCTCCGATGGAAGCCATCAAGTCGGCAACGATTGTACCTGCGCAGATTTTGGGCGAAGAGGCCAATATGGGAAGCATTAGCAAAGGCAAATACGCCGATATTATTGCGACCGACGAAAACCCGCTGCAAAATATCAAAACACTCCAGAACGTCGCCTTCGTGATGAAAGATGGCGTGGTGGTGAAACAGTAATTTTTTACTTTTTTGCGTATATTCTAAAACCGTTGATAGGGTTTGTGAGTTTAGTTACTACATTCATCATTGAAGAATCATACGTTGAAAAAGGTAATCGTCATAGGAGCAGGTTTTGCGGGGCTTTCGGCTGCCACTAGCCTTGCCAATAAAGGTTTTGAAGTAACTATTTTAGAGAAAAACTCCGTGCCTGGTGGACGGGCACGGGTTTTTCATGAACAAGGCTTTACGTTTGATATGGGACCCAGCTGGTATTGGATGCCCGACGTCTTTGAAACGTATTTTGGAAAATTTGGTAAAAAACCCTCCGACTACTACCAGCTTGTGCGGTTGGACCCTTCGTATGCCGTCATTTTTGATTCTACTTCGACGGTCGATATTCCTGCGGGAATCGACAAATTAAAGCAACTTTTTGAGCAAATAGAGCCTGGAAGTGGGCAACGCCTCGAAGCATTTTTAGCCCAAGCCGCCTACAAATATGACGTAGGCATGAATAAGTTTGTGTGGAAACCCAGTCGCAGCATCTGGGAATTTGTCAGCCTGAAACTATTGTACGATTTGGGAAGAATGGATGTACTCCAAACCTTCGCAGGGCATATCCGCAAGTATTTTTCTGACCCCAAAATCCTCCAATTGATGGAGTTTCCGATTTTATTTTTAGGGGCAACTCCCGAAAATACCCCTGCGATGTACAGCTTAATGAACTATGCCGAAATCTCGATGGGGACTTGGTATCCGATGGGTGGAATGTATGAAATCGTGAAAGGAATGGTGGCGTTGGCCGAAGAAAAAGGCGTAACGCTTTTACTGAACCAAAACGTTACACGCATCGACGTCGTCGGAGGAAAAGCCACTCAAGTCGTGACCGAGAAGGGTACGTTCGAAGCTGACGTAGTAGTGGCAGGGGCCGACTACCACCACGTGGATACTAAATTATTGGGACAATATCGAAACTATTCGGACTCCTATTGGGATAAAAGAACCCTTGCCCCCTCCTCATTATTGTACTATTTGGGCATTAACAAACGTATCCCAAAACTCCAACACCATAATTTATTTTTTGACGAGGACTTCAAACAGCACGCGCACGAAATATATACCCAACCACAGTGGCCCAGTAAACCCCTTTTTTACGTGTCGGCTCCTTCAAAAACGGATCCTTCGGTAGCACCCGAGGGCTGCGAAAATTTGTTTCTCTTGATTCCCGTTGCTCCTGATTTAAAAGACGACTCAGAGGAAGTTCTAGACCGTTACTTTCAGCTTGTGATGGAGCGCTTGGAGGCGTATGTAGGAGAAGAAATTCGTCCGCATATAGTATATAAACGCACTTATGCACATCGCGATTTTATGTCGGATTACAATGCCTTCAAGGGAAATGCGTACGGTTTAGCAAACACGTTGTTTCAAACGGCGTTTTTAAAACCAACCCTCAAAAACAAAAAGGTCGCGAATCTGTTTTACACAGGACAGCTTACTGTACCAGGCCCAGGGGTGCCACCCTCGTTGATTTCGGGTTTAGTGGTTGCGGATGAGGTAGAAAAAGAAGCAGGCTAACAAAAGATTGTCGCAAAGGCCCAAAAACTTTAAAACTTTTAAAGTCTTTGGTGGTTAGTATAGAGATAACAAGAAAAACCCTATCGGTATCAACAAATAAACCGACAAATCCATTCTCCATGATACAGTTATTTAATCAAACAGCCTTAGAATGTAGTAAGCTTATTACAGAGCGTTATAGTACCTCTTTTACGCTGGGTATCAAAACGTTGGATGTAAAGTTTCACTTACCTATCTATGCTATTTATGGTTTTGTTCGCTACGCCGACGAGATTGTGGATACGTTTCATGGCCACGATAAAAAGTTCTTGTTGGATAAATTTCGTCATGATACCTATGAAGCCATTGAGCAAAAAATCAGCCTCAACCCTGTGCTCCATGCGTTTCAGTTGGTGGTGCATCAATACCAAATTGAGCGCGCATTGATTGATGCGTTTTTGCACAGTATGGAAATGGATTTGGCTCCCCTAGAATACAATCGAAATTTGTACGACGAATACATCTATGGTTCGGCAGAAGTGGTTGGTCTGATGTGTTTGAGGGTATTTTGCGAAGGCGATGTCAAGATGTTTGACCACCTAAAAGAAGGAGCAAGGCGCTTGGGAGCTGCTTTTCAGAAGGTTAATTTCCTACGCGATTTGAAAAGCGATTATGTAGAACGAGGACGGGTGTATTTCCCAGAAGTAGATTTTCAGTTGTTTTCGAAAGAGGCAAAACGAAAGATAGAAGTCGACATTCAAGCTGATTTTGATGCGGCCAACATTGCCATTCAGCAACTGCCTCGGAGTGCGCGCATGGGAGTATATTTGGCCTACGTGTACTATTTGACGTTGTTTAATAAAATTAAAGAAACATCAGCTAATCGGATTCAAGAAGAACGTATTCGAGTGCCTGATTTTCAAAAAATAGCACTTCTAGCCAAAACGTACCTTCAGTTTCGGCTTTCCTAAAAGAGAAAATAAGAGTTATTATCTGGGGCTTCCAATGTACGAAAATACGCACATTGGAAGCCCCTTTTTAGTCTTTATCCAGCATTTTGAGCCAGCTGCTCAGGCGAAGTTTGTAGGTAACACCTATCTCAATGGCTTTATCGTCGATGTAAAGGTTTTTCTTATCAAAACAAGTGATTTTCTGGATATTGACGATGTAAGATTTGTGTACACGCAGGAAGTTTTTAGCCGAAAGCTGTTGTTCAAGATGAGTTATTACATCATTGATTACCAATACCTTGCCGTTAGTCTTATGAATTTTTGAGTACATTCCATACGCTTCAATAAACAAGATATCATCAAAAAGTATGGCGTGCATTTTACGTCCAATTTTGACCATTATTTTATTGGTTAAGGTCAAGTTATTAGCACTTGGCGATATGTAAGCCGCGCGAAAGCAAGCTTTTTGAAAACGTAGTGGGGCTAGTGGCGGCACTAAATAGTCGAGCGCACCTACATCAAATGCCTCTAGTGCTAGGTCTTTGGTTGGGCTTATCACTACCACAGGAGGGAGATTAGAGGTCAATCCAAAAAGTTCAAGCCCTTTGATGTCTGCAAAATCCCCCCCCCAAAAAATAACACTCGTATGATTTTTACTAAGCATCGTTAGCAATTCTATACCTGAGCTACACGTAATGGGAGATTGCATAAATGGAAGTTGTCCTACAAGGTCTTTGACCTGCTTCGAAAGTGTGGGATCGGCAATGGCGATAACGGGGGTTAGGCTATTCATAAAACCTAGGAAAATTTACGTAACGTTGTTAATGCTTGTACTAATAAACGAATGTACGAAAGACTAGCAAATTAAAAAACAAGTATATAATTTATTGCTATTAAGCATATCAAAAAGCGTGCTATTTTTAAACTTAGGAATATAATTTTACAGGCAGAAAACATAAATTAATGGACTCAAATCACCAATTGGTGTATATAAAATTGATAATTAGTATAGTTTATTCTTGCATAAGCTTTTATTTTTTCACCTAAGTCCATGAAGTTTCAAGTTCATAAGTACTTTTCTTCAATTAATATATCCTAAATGCGCAATTGATAAGGTAAAAAAAAAGACATGACTTTCAAGATGACTCTTGGCCTAAATATTGATGCTTCAGTCTATAACTAGTGTATAGACACTCTACCCTAAAAAGAAGATAAAAAATTAAGACTCTTTCAAGGAGGATTATCCTTGAGCGTGTCAGTTTGTTGACAAAGAATAGGCAATTTAGGGAGACCTATTGGGGAGCTAAAGGTATTTCAGCCAACTCCAAATGAGAATGAACGGTGATGTGTTATACTAGACTTCTGCTTGTATTGACAACTCCCCCAAATTTATTCTTTTACTAGTAAGAAGCCATTTAAAAGTGGCAAAGCTATAAGTGGATACGGTGCGAGAGCACTTCAAAATAAAAATAGGAGGGAAAGAATCCTTAGTACCGGCCAAAGTAATCAAGACTTCTTTCTCCTCCTCTATTGGTTAAACCCCATAAAAATTAGGTTAACACCATGCAAAGATACTGCAAAAATGGTGAACGGGATTTCTATGTCCCAATATTTTCACTATCAGTAGGTTATTGGTCATCTCTGAGGCCAATCACGATTGCTGAAAGGGGGGCTTATCGCCCAACTTCTTCTTCCAGACAGATGCTCGTCTTGCGAGTACTGACTGTCTTGTCTATATCTCTTTCAATGCTAATTCCTATTTCCCGATGAAACATTTTGTACGACTGTTGGCAGCCGTGGGGCTGCTATTGGTGTCGATAGCGACCCAAGCACAGAAAGGCTCTTTTGCCGTACGATTGAGCCTCAAATCGTTTGATTGTGTTACCAAAAAGATGGTGGTGCAAGTACAAGTAAAAGCTAATAATACAGACAGTACCTTCTTGATGGGGGATGCCAATTATCGCTTTAAGTACGATACTAGACAACTTGCCAATCCCACGATTTCGAGCGAAGAAAATTTCTCGGGCAATGCTCCAGCGAGCCAAACCGCCTACCAATCTCAAAACCTTGAAGGAAGTACCGCAGGGGCTACAAGCGGGATTGTGTCCCTAAATACCATTTTTGCGGGAAGAGCAGGAGCAAAACTAGTGACAACCGATTGGACAACGGTAAGTTGTTTGTCGTTTGATGTACTCACCACCACTAGCTGTTATACCCTTACTTGGCAGAAAGATACCGACTTCCCCAGAACTGGGATGAGCGAAGTGATGGTGACTACCACTTCTCCGTTTGCGTACACGACCAAGAACGTAAAAGCGGCGAAAGTGTTTGAAAACCTTACGGTATGCCCCGATCAATATTGCCAAACAAGCAAGGCAAAATACGGCGTTCGTTTGTCGGTAAAAAGCTTCAATTGTACTACGAAAAAAGCCGTGTTTAGAATAGAGGTTCGGGCGGCGGATGCGGCGAGCACGTTCTTGATGGGAGATGCCAACTTCCGTTTTAATTACAACTCGACCTTGCTTACCAATCCACAAATTGCTTCAGAAGAGGCATTTTCTTCTACGGCACCTGCATCGGATAACCGTTATACGGCTCAAAATCTAACGGGAAGTACCGAAAATGCTACGAGTGGGGTAGTATCGCTGAACGTAAAATACAGCCCATCAGGTACACCAACGGCCCGCCAAGTAACAGCAGGATGGACAACCGTTTCGTGCATTTCGATGGATTATAAAGGAGCCTTAACCAACCCTTGTTTTGACTTAAACTGGCAAACAAGCACCGACTTCCCCAAAACAGGGATGAATGAAGTGGTGATTAATGGCACGCAATACACACTAACCGATGTACCCACGGGGGTAGAATACACAAAAGCGACCCTTTGTCCAGCGCTTCGCTGCTCAAACAAGTCGGCAGATTTAAGCTTATCGAAAAAGCGGTTGTCGGCAGCACAAGCAACGGTTGGAAGCACGGCTAGCTTTAAAATCACGGTGAAAAACGAAGGCCCTGATTCAGCAACAAACGTTGTAGTAACTGATTCATTACCGAATGCGTTGAAGTGGCTAAGTTCGTCACCCGCACTTACTCCAGCAGGACAAGTGTTAACGTGGAACATCGCAAGTATTGCACCAGGCGATAGCGTAGTACTGGTTGTCAATACGCAAATACTGGCGGAAGGGGTACATTTTAACCGCGCACAAATCACTTCAGCAGATCAAGAAGACCCCGATTCGACGCCAAACAATAATCAAGTTTTGGAAGATGACATCGCCCATGCCTGTGTCAGTGTTCCCATCAAATTGTGTTCAAATCAGCAAATCACGGTAACAGTTCCAAGCTTCTTCAGTAATGTACGGTGGTTTAAAGGCGCCACGCAGGTAGGCACAGGAAATACCATCGACCTATCCGAAGCGGGTTCCTACACCATCAGTGCCGATGCGGGAAGTTGCCCCGCAGAAGGGTGCTGCCCCATTGTGATTGAGGGCATTGATTGTTGTCCACCCGATTTGTGCTTACCGTTTACGATTAAGCAGACCAAAAAAGCAGGCAAGCCTATTTAATAGGCTTGCTTTTCCCGTTTAGAAAAATTCCAGTATATCCCCTTATTTAAATCTGTTAATTATATGAAAACGCTTGTGTTAGAACAAACAAGCCGAAAGCTTTGGCTTCGGCTGCTGGCATGGCTCACGGTCATATTTCTCTACCAAGAGACCCGAGCCCAGATTGCGAACGCTTTAAGGTCTCTTGGTGAGATTAAGAGCTATTTACGGAAAGCTTGGCACAGAAAGCTGAGCTTAACCTACCTTATGAGTGCTTTTTTGCTGCTAAGCTCATGGGGATACGTAAATGCTCAAAAGTATGTCAAGCCAACAGCTACGGGTACTGGTACGGGTACTAGCTGGGACAATGCCCTAGGAGCGGCTTCTCTAAGAACAACTTTAGCGGCGGGAGGAACTATTTATATTGCTGCGGGTACCTACAACGTAGGAGCAACCTCTGTTTTTAACCAGGTAACTATCCCAGCAGGTACTACTATACAAGGTGGTTTTTCGGCATCTTCTACTGGAACTTCATTGGCGAGCTATAACCCCACAACCAATCCGACCATTATTGATGGAGACCAAAAACGAGTAATGGATTGGGGAAGTGGGACGTATGTAATCAAAGGGATTACCATCACAAACTCTAAGGGAGGTGGTACAGGAGGAAGTTGTATAAAGGCGAATGCAGGTGGGTTGCTGTACAATTGGACTATCGAAGACTGTATTTTCAAAAATACAACAGGAAATGGGGCAGATTGTGCAGTATGGCTTCATACAGGAGGAAATACCGCGGGTAAATTACTTATCAAAAATTCAATTTTTGATAATAACGTAATTATTGGAGGTGCGCATGGTTCAGCTCTTCGTTTAGATAGCTTTTGGAATGCTACACAAACAAACAATGGAACAGATTACATCATAACGGGCTGTTCGTTTTCTAATAATAGTGCTACTGGGGGCTCACCAGGTGGCGCTCTTGAAATAGGTACCAACAGAGGCTTGAATTTTATTAATTGTACTTTTTGCAATAATTACTCTGATAATTATGGCGGGGCGATTACTTCTTCCGATGGAGATAAGCTAGTCTTCGATGGTTGTAGTTTCTCTGGAAATACAAACGGCGCCGAATATGGTGGAGCTGTTCGCTTTACAGGTAGTGACGACATTACGATTAACAACTGTACGTTTGTTGGCAACGAAGGGTTGTATGCTACATCGGCAGGAGGGGCGATTGCGATAGAAAGTGGTTCACCCTATGTTATTAGCAACTCAAAGTTTTATGGAAATATTGCTAAAAGCCGAGGAGGAGCAATCTGCTTCCAAGGTGGCGGAGCTATTACCGTAAGCAATAGTACTTTTAAAGGCAACAAAGTAACAGCTGCTAACGTAAATAGAGGGGGTGGCGCCATTTATGTGGCAAGTGGAGCTGGGCAAACAGTCCAATTTAATACTTCAACGTTTGACAGTAACACAGTTGTAGACGATGCTGTAAACACGCCAAACTCAAACGGAGGCGGGGCTGTACTTGTCATTGGCGGAGTAAGCCCAAGCACTTCAGGTTCATCGTATTACAACAACAGTTACAATGCCAATACTACTAGTTTAAAAAGTGATATTTGGGTGGTAGGTGGTGGTATTTTTACTGCAACAAATTCTTTATTACAGCCTACACTAGCCTCATTTACATCGTCATATAATGTTCTTGTAGGAAACACGTTTAGCAATACGGTTAATCCAAATGTACCCGTTGCGCCGACCATTACCTGCCCGACGACAGTAGGTACTACGACGGTGAGTTTAAATGCTCCTTGTAATGAGCAAACACAACTTGGTAATGGCACTTTTACAAATATTAATGCTACTGGATCGTTGTTTGGCGGGTGTGTGCCAATTGTCTCCTTTGTAAACAACGAGTCAAATTTGGAAGGAACCCCTATCACGGATGCCGCTTCTATTGCCTTATCTGGGATTGGGTGCGGAGCGAGAATTTCAGTAAAAGACAACGATGCCGCTGACGAATACCCCGCAGGGACGTTTGCTGGTTTTGAAGTGGGTACTGCGGGGTTAATTGGTGCTTCTATTGGTTCAAGTGTAACCATTTATACCTACAATAACGGAGTACAGCAAGAAGTTCATAACGCTGTTACATCCCTCGTTGGTATTAATTCAAGTTTGCTGGCGGCCAATGGCCATGCTATTTTGGGGTTTGTAACGACGCTACCTTTTGATGAAGTGCGTATTGAGTATACTTCGCTGTTGGGAGTTTTGTTCAGTGCAAGTGTTTATAATGTCATCATTGAAAAGTTTTGTGCGGGACCTTCTTTAGTTTGTAACACACAAACTCAGATGAACAATCCTACCTTCTCAACGTTGATTGATGGAGACAATACGGGAATCACAGGAGTAGTATGTGCAGGATGTTCAGTGACCAACGCGGAAAATGTGTTGACTTCTAGCACAACGGACTATGCTACCTTAACCATGGCGGTTTCATTGGGAACTACGGCTTCGTTGGCGGTGAAAGACCAATTGACTGATTATACAGCAGGCACTTTTGCTGGATTCAATATTTCGAATGCCAGTTTAATCGGGGCAAATCTTCTATCGGGGATTACGATTAAGACGTATTTAGATGGAGCCCTAAAAGAAACCTCAAGCTCTGGCACATTACTGTCACTCAGCTCGGCGCTTTTAACAGGCACGGGTGAGCAACTGGTTGGTTTTGTGACTACCCAGCCGTTTGACGAAGTAAAGATTGAGGTTCAGAATCTACTGGGAGTACTAAGTACAACACGCGTGTACAATGCGGTGTTTATGAAGCTTTGTGCAGGACCTGCGCTTACGTGTACGGCCAATACCTCTATTGTTATGCCTACCTATCCCGCCACAATCAATGGGTCACATACAGGCATCTCAGGTGCTGTGTGTGCGCTGTGTGCGGTCAACAATCCACTCAATGTTATTGATAATTCAACCACTAACTATGGAGAAATTGTACTAACTGCTGGCTTAATTTCCAGTGGATCTATTGCTATAAAAGACGGAGTAACTACGTACCCCGCAGGAACATTTGCGGGTTTTGACATTGAAAACTCCTCATTAATTGGCGTAAATCTTTTCGGTGGAGCTGCCATTGTTACAACCTATCTAAATGGGGTACAAAAGGAAACAAGTACAGGAAAGTTGATTTCTCTCCAGTTACTGAGTTCATCGCGACAGGTAGTAGGATTTACCACTACCCTACCCTTTGATGAGGTTAGAATTACCGTAGCCAACTTGGTGTCGCTCGATATTGGAACTACCAAAGTCTATGGCTTAGTACTGAGAGGTGCTTCGGCGGCGGGGGCTTTACCACCAGCAATCACGCCAACTACGGCGGCCAATACCTGTCCTACAACGACCGTCAATCTAAGAACACTCGCCAACACAGGCTCAGTACCTAGTGGAGCAAAATTGGTGTGGAGTACTTCGAAAACTCCTTCTTCGTCGAGCGATACTATTTCAAACGCATCGGCGGTAAGCTTAGGAGGAAAATATTATGCCCTATACCAAGATACCTCTACAGGTTGCTTCGGGCTTTATGCAGACTCAGTTACGGTATCTGTTACTAACTGTAGCGCTACTGGATCAGCTCCTGGTTGTGTCGCTACTAGCAACATAAAAGTATGGTTAAGAGCAGATATTGGTATTGCCTCTGTAGATGGAGCAGCAGTAACGTCGTGGACCGACCAGTCGGCTTCAGGGTACAATGTGGCTCAGCCGACGGCAATTTATCAACCAAAATACTATTCAACGACAACGGCGAAGCTTATCAACTTCAACCCAACGTTGGATTTTGACGGAGTAGATGACCACATCCGCAACCTCAATCCATTGATGTCGAGCACTAGTCCTTACACATTTCTAGGGGTAAATATCGACGAAGCCGC
>Ga0209570_1000463_pt1 | contig 46282 bp, 49 predicted proteins | sample EBPBio172007_DNA_FD_185861 | JGI IMG/M metagenome (GOLD analysis project Ga0209570, IMG submission 185861) | Wastewater treatment Type I Accumulibacter community from EBPR Bioreactor in Madison, WI, USA - Reactor 1_9/17/2007_ DNA (SPAdes)... | ecosystem: Engineered > Bioreactor > EBPR >... | reverse complement strand
AGCCTGACCGCAGGACCGGTCAGGCCTGCGATATCGGGGGTCTCCGTCCTGCCCGGTCCTGCTCCGACAACTCCAAACGACAGTTCTACTTTGCAGAGCAGACGACGAATAAACTTGGTGACAACAACTTCCGTAGGCAAAGTAGAGTTACGCACCCGCCCTTCTGGACATGGCGAACTTCGGTCATCCGCTGAAGGATTTTCTTGTCTCACTTTCAGTTATCCAGTCCTGCCCGCCGAAGGCAACAAGCACGACAAAGACGCAGTCCTGAGTGAGATCAGTTCGAAATACGACGGTAATGCGATGGCCGCGGCCGCCATGGCGGACCAGCCATCCATCGAGCGGTGGCGCCAATCGAACGCCGGACAGCGGGTTGCCAGAGACGTCGGCGATAAGGCCGTCCACCTCATCAAGTCGTCTTCCGGCTGCGTCGAAATCCCCACCGGTGACTTCGACGATGTGATCAACTAATGCGGCTAGGTCGTGGTCGACCAAAGGATGTCGAACGATGCGCATCAGGCGGCGGTGCCGCCGCCGGTCTTGGCGAGGCGGGCAAGATGGGCGCGCGCGCCGGACGTGATGGACTCGTCCGTTCGGACGGGTTCCCATGCATCAAGGGGAAGAGCGAGACGCCGCCGGACTTCAGCCTCGAAGAGAAGACGCTCCCTCTCCCGCGCGGCACGCGCGCGCGCCATTTCGCCAGAGACCGCAGCGCTGATGTTCGGATACTCGCCGCTCTCAACGAGCTCTCGCGCGAAGTTGAACGCGGCATCCGTGAAGCTCACACTCTGCTTGTGCACGCCCATCGTCTTCCCCCGTGGTAGTCCATTGGAGTACCATAGCGTTACGAGGATGTGTTTTCAACGATCGGCAGCGGGCAAGGGTCTGGAGGCCATGGATGAGTGATAGGCGCTGAAGCTATAGCTCATGAAGGACGACTGGCGACGGCTGGCCGGATGAGGTGTGCACCACCTAGAACGCCGCGTTTCTTCGCCGATCATAGCGCCGCGCGTTGCCCTTTCGTTTCGCTTCTGGTCCAGTCTGTCGGCACGAAGTTGAGCTGAGGCGGCACCCAGATGAAGATACCACATGGCGACCTCGACCGTTGGCCGGACCCGGCCGGCGCAAACGCGCGCCGGAGTGTTCTCGCCCAAGACCTTGTCGTCGAGGGGGATGTCATTTCCAGCGGTCCAATCGACATGCACGGCAAGATCATGGGCTCGATGCGCGCGCCCGATATCGTCATTGCCGGCTCCGGTCGGGTTGAAGGCTCCGTCGTCGCCAACGACCTCTCCGTGCTGGGAGCGGTTTCCGGCATGATCTCGGCGCGCAACGTCCAACTCGCGTCTAGCGCAGTTGTGCATGCCGACGTCAGCCATGAGCGGATTGCAGTCGAGGCAGGTGCCGAGCTTGAAGGCCGGCTGCAGAGCAGAGCCTAAAGGACAGCCTGGCAGGTCAAACGCGCGCATTCAGAGCGCCGCGAAATAGCCCCGTTGCGCCTTCTGACGCAGGGCTAGGGCTGCGGCGGTCTCCGCCTCCTCAGATGTCGCCCAGGTTTCGACGCTTGTACGTCCGTGCGAACCGATGCGGCCCCAGCTACGCAACACGGAGACTTCACCGAAAAGCGTTGGTGCGATGTTAACGTGATAGAACCGGGCCATGTTTGCCTCGGCATTGACGCGGTGAGGATGGACTGGCTGCATGGGACCTCCCGTAGGAGGCATGACCTCCCTGCGGAACCAAGTCCAATCAGCTTTCTGAATCCATTGGTGGGACTCGATGTCTGTATTCGAATTCCGCATTCCGCATTTCCGCAGTCGGTACGGAGCGCACGTTCTTCACGCGTGGCCCAAACCAAGCCGGCTGTCGGTCCCCGTTGTTCCACTCGTACATGTAGCCGACAGGTTCGTTCGTCTCAGCGCAGACCAAACGTGCGACCGGTCGCGCACAAAGGCGCGGATCTTTCTTCATGATACTTCCCGTTGTGATATTGGTCGCAGGGCGTACCCGGCCCTGCCCTTTGGCGCTTATGACCGACGGTCGGACGGTTCAGACATTGCCTTGCGGCATGAGACCGCACCAAAGCCTGTCGAAGTGCTCTGCGCACCCGGCAGGAACCTGCTTCGCGATCAGGCGAGCAGCATGTGCGGTCGCCCGGTGACCACCTATCCAGAGGATGCACTGTCCAGCATCCAGGAGGCGCGCATAGTTCTGGTCTCTGGCGAGCTCATGATCGTCTTGCGCAAGTCCAGTTGCGAGCAAGCGTTCGTAGGAAATTGCCGCATTCTCCCAAGCAACCAGGAACGTCGCTACCAGGTCTGCCGCTGAAGACCCGACACTGTCGGACTTCGGGTGCCGCATGTTTCCGTGTTGGATCACATCTGTTCCCCCCGATTGGATTGGCCCATGAGCTGCAGCTATCAGACACGCGGCTTTGCTTCGCCGGGGGTGTGTCATACACGCTTAGGTTGTTCTACCCCATTGCCAATTCTGGTAACTTCCTCCCAATCTTGTCTTGCCTGCTCTATGGACCCGCCGCAGGAGGTGCCATGCTGAACAACATCTTGCCAGATATCGAGAAACTGGAATCGCGTCTGCAAGGGATCGTTTCAGGTGGCTACATGTTGGCGCTCAATATCCGCCATTTGACACCAGAGTTCTTTCAGTCGACCTACCCTTCGGACTGGGTAACGATCTACACCGAGCGTCGCTACGTTCTTTTCGACCCCATTGTCGCTTGGGCCCGCTTCTCTGTTGGTACAATCCGGTGGAGTGAGATCCCGGCCGGATTTTCCCGCGGTGCCGGTTTGCACATTCTCGACCATGCCAGCCAGTTCGGATTGAAGTATGGTGGCGTGGTTTCGTCGAGAGGACCGGCCGGCAGTCACTGCCTTTGTGTTCTGTCTGGCGCACGAGGAGATCGCGAGCTGCTAGCATCAGAGCTCCAGAATATGGCGGCCATTCTCGACGAAATAGTCGATGCCGTCGGCGAACATGCGGGCCTGACTGAGGTCGAACTGGAGGCTTTGCGTGATCTGGCGGCCGGGCTGACGCACAACGAGATCGCCGATCAGCGCGGTGTCAGCCCCGCGACGATCAAGAAGCGTCTGGAACGCGCGCGGGATGTTCTCGGTGCACGCAATGCAGTGCACGCCGTTGCTATCGCCACCCGTCGCGGCCTTATATACACCGACCCAACCTTTTGAACGTTCGACGGAGCGCCCGAGCCCCTGCCCCGATGTCCCTCGTCGGTCAACGCTGGACAGCCACGCGTCCATTGTCCGAGGTTCAGAAGCCAACACTCACCCAACAGTGCTTCTGTCCTCGATCTCGTTCAGGATTGCATCGATTTCGGCCCAGACACGGGGCTCCAACTGCCCACGGATCAGGGTCCATTTGCTCAGCACGTCGAGCGGGTCGTGGGCGCGCTGTAGGGTGGTCACAGCCCCGGCATCGACTGCCAGCGAGGTTCGTGCACGCCATTCGGTGATCCGCGTGCGCCGCTCCTCGGCGGGAGGGATGAAGTCGGGCCCGAGCTCCCAGTTCTTCACTGCACGGCGCAGGGCGGCGCGGATAACATGTGCCGGATCGACGCCGCAGTCGATCAGGGCTTCCTCCTGCCGTTCCAGCGCGTTCACCCGGATGTCGATCTTGCGCGTCGCCGGAAAGCGTCGCGACCTGGGAAGCGATGCAATGGTCGGTGTTGCAGTGCGTCCGGCCGCCGCTTGACTGGACTGAGACGTGGGCGCAGGCGGCGTGCTTGGCGGCGAAACAGCGTGACTGTCCAAGACCACAGGCTCGACGTTTGCAGCTCCGGGCATCGTCTCAGCTCGCAAAACCTCTTCCCTTCCCGGGTCTTCTCCCACCTCTGGCCGCAGGGATGCAGCATAAGTCGGGTCGGGCCGCGTGACTGTCGGGATCTTCTTCCTCACCGCCCCGTCCTCACGCCGCGAGGATGTGGTTGAGGATGTCGGTCGCCTCCTCGAGGGCCTCGACCACATGGCGCACATGGGGGCGCATGAGGGGGTTCGGATCGGCTTGCTTTTGCAGCGCGACAGCGTGCAGGAGGCCCTTCTCGTCCATCTCCTTATAGACATTCCGGCGCATCATCACGGTCTCGACCACCGGGAACCGTGCGATCGCCGCCTCGATGAGAGCGGCATCGGCGCGCGTGGTCTTGGGGTCAACCATGTTCAGAACGACGTGGTGCTGCGGCAGGCTTTCGGGGTCATCGACGCGGGCGCGGAGCTTTTCGAACCAGTCGGCGGTCTGCGCGCCGACATCGAGATCAGAGGTCGAGAGCATCACCGGCGTCACGATGTGATCGGCCAGAACGGCGATCCCGTCCGACCACTCGGCCCCGACGCCCGCGGTGTCGATGAAGATGAAATCCGCCGAGTCCGCCGCATAGACCTGCTCGATCCGGCGATCCACGGCGCCTACGCTTTCGACGGTCGCGGAGCGCAGGAGTGGCGATCCCAGCCCCGCGGCTTCAGCCCGCTTGTGCCAGGTGCCGAGCACGCCGGTGCTATCGGTATCGATCAGAAGGACGCGACGCCCGGCGGCAACGGCAGCGCTGATCAGGGCGCGCGAGAGCGTGGTCTTGCCACTCCCCCCCTTCCGGGCCATCGCGGCGATCACCACGAGATTGTCGTTCGGCATGGGGGCGGACCTCTCACAAGAATGGTGAAACGCAGCAAAGATGTTTCCACGTCGCTAACCCCCGTGTGGGACGGCGTCAAGCAGAAGACGTGATGCAGGTTCCCTTGGGCGGAATACGGGGCGCATGGACCATCGCGCAGGGAGCGGCAAGCAGCACTCACGCAACAGTGGACGTCATCCAGTCTGCGCGATGCGGTCCCCAGATGACGCGCGACATGCGACATCGGCCATAGTGCGCGACGCAGGAGGCGTGACGCATACCGCACGGGACGTGGACCATCGGGCACCACGCGCGATGCAGGCAGCACGGGCCATCTGACACTTGCCAGAAGCCGTGCTGCAGGGCGCGCAAAACGCAGTCCAAAGGACGCGATGCGCGGTGCAGGCAACGCGGGACGCGTTGCATTGAGCGCCTTGCGCGCTGCATTTGCCAAAGGACGTCAAATCGGCCCCAAAGGCCGATTTTCTACATTGAGTACAAGCCCTTGGTGCCTTCTCCGCTTGTGCTGGGAGAAGGCGGGCTTGTACGAAGTTGGCAAGAAATAGGAACGTATACTTCACATGGGCAGCAGTCGCAGACTGACCGATCAGGAGCGCCGTCAGATCGTCCGGGAACGGGCGAAAGGCGTCTCGGTCAATGCGATCAGTGCGGTGCTGAAGGTCTCACCCAAGACCGTCTACAACGTGCTCGGCCGGGGCCGTTCGGCCGTCTCGGCCAACGATAGTCGTACCCGTGTGCTGACCATGCGGGTCACCGAGCGCGACCTTCGCGGCTTCGATGCCGCCCTTGCGCGGCGCGGGATCGCGCATCGCTCAGACGCCATGCGCTGCCTGATGCTGGCCGCCGAAGATCTCCTGCGCCCGGATGAGGGCATGACGGATGAGCTGAAAGGGATGAGCGCGGCGCTGAACCGGGTCGGCAACAACGTGAACCAGGTCGCGCGCCGCCTGAACGAGGCGAAGCTTAAGGGCGAGCGGCTGCCCTATACCCCCGCCAGTCATGCTGAGATCCGTGACCTTGCGGTATTCGTCTTCGACATGGCTGACCAGATCCAGGAGATGTTCCGCGCGCGCCGCCGCGAACTGGACCTCGAAGTCACCAAAGCCCTCGCTGGCCTGGCTCGATCGGGAGCGGAGCATGGCACGGAGTGAGGCGCGCGGTGTCGGGCCCGCCCTCTTCGATCGCGACTGGAGCCGGGTCTCGGGCAGTTGGCAGGGGCTCGCCAAGAAGGCGCAGATGGTCCGGGCGGCGCGCGGCTACTCCCCTGCCATCTTCAAGCCGATCTCGAAGGGCGGGTGCCACACGGGCGCGCAGCTCAAGGCCCAACTGACCTATCTCACCACCAAGTCGAGCCACATCCTCGACAGTCGCGGCACGCATGATGGCAAGAAGACCCTGACCGAGGCCGAGATTGACCGGGTCGTGCGGCGCTTCGAGAACCAGTGGGGCGAGCGGCACAGCCCGAAGCTCGGCCATACCTCGCATCTTCTGATGGCCTTTCCCGTCGGCACCAGCGGCGAAGAAGTGCGCGCAATCACGGAATCCGTCTGCGAGCGGTTCTTTCAAGGTGAGGGGTCGCAATTCGACTATATTGCTGCAATACACCAAGATCGCGCGCATCCACATGCGCATATCGTTCTGAACCGCCGCAGCAAGGATGGCGAAATGTTCTTTCTCGCGGGTGATCACCACTTCAACTACGACGCCTTCCGGGTGGCGATCGTTGAGGCGGCGCAGGTCCACGGGATCCGGCTCGAGGCGACACGGCGTCTTGACCGGGGGGTCACGACCTATCGCGCCGAGATCGACGAGGTCTATAAGGCCCGTGACGAAGGCCGACCGCCCGTCGAGCGCCAGCGCACAGGCGCTGATCTCGCCGCGGCCCTGGAAACGGTGGCGCGCAATGCGCTGACCTATCGGGGGCTGGCGGCCGAGGCGTCCCGGTCGAACTTCGATGACGTGGCCGAGGCGCTTGAGCGAGCCAGCACCATCCTTGCAAGCGGCGGTCAGATCCAATCTGACGGAGCCATCTACATGTCCCAAGACGAAACAGCGTTTGATACGCTGATCACCGAGTTTTCTCAGAACATCCGCCAGATCGAAGCGGCCATCGACCGGGCGCCCGCGGCCGAGCGGCCGGAGATCGAGCGCAAGCTCACCGATGTGCTGGCATCGGTCGCGCATCTCAATCCGCTCGGGGACCGCTCGGCAACGCTGCTCGATGCACCATCGCGGGACGGGGTCTATGCCCGAGCCAACATGCGCGAGGACCAGTTCGCGCGCCTCGATGATGATGCGGTGAAGGCGCGCCTCAGCGAGGCGCTGCAGGGCACGGGCATCGATCCCGAAGCCGTGGCCGCCCGCATGCGGGAGGGTGCCGGCAATGCCGCGCTCGAACGGCAATGGCTGGCGCAGGATCTGCGTGCCATCGCCAAGGCCGGCGATCTCGATCTGGAGAAGGGCGCGGACCGCGAGGAAGCGCTCGACCGACTGGAAGCCGTCCATGTCCGTTTGGGCGACACCCTGACCGATGCGCGCATCCTTCGGGCCGTCGATGAGGTGGATGAGACCGACGGTGACACGGTTGCCTTGGCGGAACGCGTGACGCTGCCGGAGCGTCCGCGCGCGACAGGCGAGCCCGACATCTTCGCCCCATCCGAGCGCCGGGATTTCCAGGAGCTCGTCGCCCAATTCCGTCGGACGGATTTCGACCATCCCTTCTCGGATGATCCGTCCGTGCGCCGAGCCGGTGCCGTCGAGGTCGAAGAGGCACGCGCCGCCTTCAACGCCTTCGCGCAACGGTCGTCTGATCATGCCGAACTGGCGTCGATGGCCTGGGACAAGATCACCGACAGCCGCAAGCCACAGGAGTTTGCTGTCGATGAAAACGACCGAACGCTCCACGCCGGCGACATGGACCTCGCGCTGCGCGATCCTATGCAACATCTCGGCCCGATCACCGAAGACGACCGCACCCTCGCGCGCTACCGCGCCGAGATGCCGGACGAGGAGTTCGGGGTAGCCGTGCAGGAGGAAATCAACCGCCTGCGCGCCATGGGGGCATCGCGCGCCTATATCAGCGAGCGTAGTTTTGAGATCGAGGATCAGGCGCGACAGGACTACGCCGAACGGCGCCTCATGGCTGAGACAGCCCCTGACGTGATGACCTTCCTGCAGCGGGCCGAGGCCGAGGACGTCAAACCGCTCACCGAGACGGATGGCCAGCGCCTCGTCGCCCAGATCGACCGCAACCTCACGCCGAACGCGGTGACGGCCCTCCGCGCGGGCCACGCGGATGTGTTGGAGAAGTTCACCGAGCACCCGCTGCGGCAGTTGGAACTCGCCAAAGCCTATCTGGAAAGCAGCGAGGTGACCGCCCATGGCCCTGCCATGGAGCGGGTGCTGGATGCCCTGACCGAGGAGCAAATCGAGGCGCAGCGCGCACGTCACGCAGCAGCGCATGGCGAGAAGGGGATCACCCATGGATAAGGGGATGATCGCGGGCGGGATCCTGAGCCTGACGCTGGTTGGCCTCGCCATCGGCTATGTCGTGGCCACCGGTTTCTTGACCATCCGTTATGGCCTGTCGACACAAGCCTTCGACGTCACCCTGCTTGCGCGCGAGTACCGCGCACTTGGTGTCAGCGCCCCGCGGGACTTCCTCTGGGTGAACCTCATCCTCGCAGGCTTCGGCATTGCCGCGCTCATGTTGAGTGTCACGCTTCTCGGCGATGCCCTGACGCGCTTCGGCACGACGCATTGGCAGACCAGGGCCGAAATGAAGCGCAACGGCTTCTTTGCAAAGCCGGGTGGCGGCTTCCTTCTCGGCAAGCTCGGCCCCCCGAAATCGAAACGCCCCTTTCTTGTGTCGAAGACCTTCCCGCATGCGTTGATCGTGGCGCCAACGGGCCGGGGCAAGGGCGTGGGCTTCGTGATCCCGAACCTGCTGACGTACAAAGGCTCGGCCGTGGCGCTCGACGTAAAGGGTGAGAACTTCCGCGAGACCTCGCGCTTCCGCGCCAGCATCGGCGACAAGGTGTTCCGGTTCGCGCCGACCGACTGGGACCGCCCGACGCATCGCTACAATCCGCTGGCGCGCATCGCGGCCATGACCAACCCCGACCGGCAGCAGATGGAGCTGAAACTCACCGCCAAGCTCTTCCTTCAGACCGACAACGAAAAGCTGAGCGGGCTTCTGGCAGGCGGTATCGATCTCTTCGTCGCGGCCGGTCTTCTGGCTTTCGAGCGCGGAGTGCCGACCATCGGCGAGATCTACCGCATCACCGCCTCGGGCGGCGACAAGCAGAAGGAATATCTGAAGCGCGCGCTTGAGGTGAAGAACACATCGGCCAAACTCATCTTCGAACGCATGGCCTCGACCAACAATGACACCCTGACTTCCTATCTGTCGCTCCTGATGACCTCGGGTCTCGATACCTGGGACAACCGTGCGATAGATGCGGCCACGGCGACCTCGGATTTCTCCTTCCGGGACATCCGGCGCCGCCCGCATGCGATTTACCTCGTGGTCGAATCCGAGATGATCCGCCCGCTGGCCCCGCTGATCCGGCTGTTCTTCTCCGATCTGATCGCCTCTCTACAGGCGCAGGAGCCTGGGGACGATGAACCCTGGCCCGTGATGATCATGCTCGACGAATTCGACCGCCTCGGAAAAATGCCGATCGTTGCCGAAAGCATCAAGACGCTGCGCTCCTTCGGCGGCAACCTCGCCATCGTCACCCAGACCATCCCGGCGCTGGACGAGATCTATGGTGAGAATACGCGCCGGTCATTGCAGGGCGGCGCGGGCGTGAAACTCTATCTCACCCCGTCCGAGCAGAAGACCATCGAGGAGTTGAGCCAGGCTGTTGGCAAGACCACCAAGCGCGTGGTGACCCGATCCCGCGCTGTCGGGCGTAACCCGTTCGAGGGGCGGAGCGTTTCCGAGCGAACGGAGGACACGCAACTCCTCACCGAGGACCAGGCCCGGCGCATGGACCTGGACGAGGTGATCCTCGTGATCGACGCGCAGATGCCGATCCGTGCGCGGCGGATTAAATACTTCGAGGACCCGGCGTTGAAGGTGTTGCATGCGGGTCAGGTAGGGAGTTTCCCATACCCGGATGAAGCTGGGATGCGGCGGGATCGGCAGATGACCGAGACGCGTGAGACCGTGGAGAAGCTTAAGCAGGAATTGAAGGAAGTGCGGGAGGCTACGGTGCCGCAGAGGTTTGGAACTGCGGCTGCGTCGAAGGCGGCTAAGGCACCTCCAATAGAAACGCAGGATTCCAAGCCTGCGCCGTCAGGTCGGGCGCGAGGCCGAGCCGCACGGGCCGCTGCAGGAGGTGACGGTTCAGTTCAGTTGTCGCTCGATTTGGCTGGGTTCGGGCTACAGCAGGCGGACAGGGCGGCGCTGGCGGCGGCAATTCAGACGACGAGGGCAATCCTCGCGGAGTATACTTAAGCGGCTCTCAGCCGGCGGTCGGGCAAGCCCCATGCCGATAGGAACCTTGCTTGCGGAACTCATCAAGGCCAGTGGCAATGAAAAGCGCCACATGAACAGGCCGGACACACGACTGTACTGACGGACCGGCGCAAGATCACTGAAAATACTCTTGCAATGCGGGAGCCACCCACTCAGGCCATTCGGATCCGCTGCTGCGAAGTCTGGTCGACCACGGCACAGCGACGGCTATACTCGTATCTTATTGAGACGAGGCTTCGCCGGCGCAGGTGTTTGCTGCTTTGCCGAAGAAGCCCATCTGTCCCATGAACCCATGTTGCGAGAAAGCGGACGAGCGAAATGGTGAGAGAGTTGGATACCCGCCAACTGCGGGTGCTGCGCGCGCTGTTAGAGGAGTGCAGCGTCACCCAAGCGGCGCGCAAGCTGGACCAGTCACAACCGAATGTGAGCCTTACCCTGCGCAAGTTGCGCGAGATCATTGGCGACCAGATCCTTGTGCGCAGCGGCTCCAAGCTGGTCCCGACGGAACGCGGGCTCGCACTCCTTGCCCATGTGCAGTCCGTGCTTGAAGGCATCGACAAGATTGTCGGAGGGTCTGCGATCTTTGACCCAGCGGTGTCGACCGCGCCGTTCCGCATTGCCTCGGCCGATTGCATGGAGGCGATTTTCCTGCCGCCCCTGGTTCAGCGCCTGCGGCAACAGGTTCCCGCCGCACCGATCGTCGTCCGCGGCATTGATGCAAGCTTTGACTATGCCGAGGCGCTGGAGCGTGACCAACTTGATGCTGTCATCTGCAACTGGGCGGGCGCGCCGGGGCATCTGAAGACCGCGCATCTGATGACCGAAGACATCGTCTGCCTTATGGGTGCCCAGCATCCGCTGGCCGGGCGCGGACAACTGAGTATTGAGGAATATCTGGGTGCCGACCACCTCGCCCCCGTTGCGCGGTCGCGGGCGGATCCGGGGCCAATCGACCTGCAATTGGCCGAGCGAGGGCTGCGTCGCAGGATCCAGGTCATGGTGGCAGAGTTCAATCTGATCCCGCATATGCTCATGTCCTCCGACCTGATTTTTACCTCAAGCGCCCGTTTTGCAGGCTATTTCACTTCGCTTATGCCGCTTCAATGGGTGCCCGCCCCACCTGAGTTCGGAATGCTGAAGTTCTTTCTGCTTTGGCATGAGCGGGCGCATTCGGACGCCCGAAATATCTGGCTGAGAAGCCAGATTTCCAGTGTCGCACGCGGGATTGAGGCCAGAAAATAATAAAGCGTCAATCATGAGTATTTCGATATATAGTTCTTAAATGTTGCGCCACTTTCCGACCGTTTTGGGAGTGATACTGTCATCCCATGGGCGTCTCAAATCGCCCTCTGCCAGCCTCATCCCAGGCGGCGGATCTTTGTCGAACCGGAACGACCATGTCGCATTCAACGCTGACCTCTACCCTTGAAGCCACTGAAGAAGAGCGCGCGGGCCGCTGGGCTGGCCGCAACGCCGACAAGGACCGTCTGCGTGCCGAAATTTGGGCCAATCTGGAAACCAGCGGCATGAACATAGGCCCAGTCTGGAGCCGCATCTCCAACTGGGTCGGCGCGGAGGTGGCCGCCAAGCGCTTGTCCGAATTGGAGATCTGGAAGCGGGCCAAGGTGGTGAAGTGCAACCCCGATCCGCCGCAAATCCCCGTCCGTCTGCGCGCGCTTTATGATGGCAAGTTGCTTTACATGCCCGTGCCCGAATTTGGCAGTGGTGAGCTGCCTTGGGTGCTGCTGGACCCGGTAAAGCTGGAACGGGACGGCGTGCAGTTCGAACTGGCGGCAACCTCGCAAGGGGCGGTCAGCGTTGGGCAGAAGCTCGGGTTCGAGGATATGCTGCCGTTGGATATCGCGGTCTGCGGCTGCATTGCCGTTACCCGCGCAGGGGGGCGCACCGGCAAGGGTGGCGGCTTTGCCGATCTGGAACTGGGATTGTTTCGCGATCTGGGCAAGATGACAGATGCCACGCCCATCGTGACCACGGTTCATTCCAGCATGGTGGTTGATGACGACCGCCTCCCGATTCAGGCGCATGACTCACTGTTGAATTGGATCGTGACCGAGAAAGAAGCGATCGAGACCCAGCCCGCGGGCAGCCAGCCCGGCGGCGTGGTCTGGGATCTGGTCCAGCCCGATCAACTGGAAGATATCTGGTTCCTGAAAGAGCTGAAGACCAAGATCCTTGCAGGCAAGGCAGGTCAGCCATCCCGCTGACCGCGCAAGACCCGGCATCTCCGGGAGAGGAGCATAACATCGGAGGTCGCGGTTCTGCCGGGGCCTTCGCCCCGGCGGAGAAGAAGGGCCGCCGCAAGACCAAGGCAATGAAGCCGCTCTTCAAGGACGGCGTTCCCAACAGATGGAGTGACCATGTTTGCCAATGCCCTTCCCCGCCGCAGCCTGCTGCAAACTGGCGCTGCAGCCCTTGCCGCCTCGGTGTTGCCCGCCCGTGCGGTTCTGGCACAAACCCCAGTTGTCATCGGCGCGATCTATGTCGGCCCGCGCGATGACTATGGCTGGAACCAATCCCACGCCGCCGCAATGGATATCCTGCGCGGGGTCGAGGGTGTGACCGTTGTAGAAGAGGAAAACGTCGCCGAGACGAATGCCGTCAGTCAGACCATGGAATCCATGATCAATCTCGAAGGCGCGAACCTGATCCTCGCCACCTCGTTCGGCTACTACAATCCCTTCGTGATCGACGCGGCCAAGAAATACCCGGCAGTTCAGTTCCGCCATTGCGCGCCGCTGTGGAATGCCGAAACAGACCCGACGAACGCGGGCAGCTACTTCAGCTATCTGAACCAGGCGCACTATGTGAACGGCGTGGCGGCGGGCCTCTCCTCGCCCACCGGAAAGCTGGGTTTTGTCGCAGCCAAGCCGGTGCAGACGGTTCTTTCGAACTGCAACTCCTTCCTTCTGGGCGCGCGATCGGTCAATCCGAATGCCACGGTTCAGGTGATCTTTACCGGTGAATGGTCGATGCCGGTGCGCGAGGCAGAGGCCGCGAATGCCCTGATCGACGCCGGTTGCGACGTGATCGGCTGCCATGTCGACAGCCCCAAAGTGGTGATCGAAACGGCCGAGGGTCGGGGCGTGAAGACCTGCGGCCACAATGCCGACTGCTCACCGCTGGCCCCCAAGGGCTTTATCACCGGGGCAGAAAGCAAGTGGGAAACCACCTATCAGATCTACGCCGCCGCCCTTGCCGCAGATGAGGCGCCGCCCAACCTGATCGCGGGTGGCTATCACAACGACATGCTGCGCAATACCGCCTTTGGCGCAGGTGCTACGCCCGACGCTGTTGCCGCCGCCACTGCTGCGGTCGAGGCCCTGAAGGCTGGCACACCGATCTATGCGGGCCCGTTGAAAGACAACAAGGGCAACGAGGTGATTGCGGCCACGCTGGATAACTATGCGCCAGAATTGGAGAGCATGAACTATCTGCTAGATGGCGTCATCGGTTCGACGAACTGATTGCAAAGGCGGGGCAGGGCCTCTCCCCGGGGCCCTGCGTTTCGCCACGCGGCGCCGGGTCCGGCCTAGGTGCCGGGCCCGGCATCGTCCCTGTTGTTGCGGTCGTGCCTGCTACCGGCCAAAGGATTGTTCCGCCCGATGTCCAGCGCCTCGTCCCCCGACACCTCACTCACCCGCCTTGCAGCCCGCCTTCAGCAGGCCCTGCCCGAGGCCAGACTGATCGATCCGGTGATCATCCCGCTGGCGGCACTGCTGGTCTCTGCGCTGATCTTCTCGGTCTTCCTGCTGGCGCTTGGAAAATCTCCGGCCACCTTTTTTTGGCTGGTCTGGACGGGCGGGTTTTCGTCGTGGTTTTCAATCCAGAACGCCCTGCAACGAGCGGCCCCCCTTATCCTCACCGGTCTAGCCTTTGCCATCCCCGCCCGCATCGGACTGACGCTGTTGGGCGCCGAGGGCGCATTGGTGCTCGGCGGATTGACCGCCGCCGTGATTGCCCTGCCGATGCAAGACATCGGCCTGCCGATGCTGATGATCCTGCCCTGTATGGCGCTGGCAGCCATGGCCGTGGGCGCCGGTTGGATGGGCATCGCAGGCTGGCTGAAGCACGCGCGCGGGGTGAATGAGACGATTTCGTCCCTGCTGCTGACCTACATCGCCATCGCCATCGCCAGCTTCTTGATCGAAGGACCGTTCCGCGATCCGGGGTCGGCGAACAAGCCGTCGACACAACCGCTTGGCCCGGATCTCCGCATTGGCGAGATGTTCGGCAGCTCGGTCCATTGGGGTCTGGCAGCGGGTCTGGTGCTGGCGGTGCTACTGTGGGTAGTGATGGCGCGCACTAGCTTTGGCTTTGGCGCACGGATCGCGGGCGGCAACCTACGCGCTGCACAGGGGCAGGGCCTTCCCGTTGGCCGTCTGACGCTGGCCTGCTGCGGGATCGCCGGGGGCTGTGCCGGGCTGGCCGGGTTCTTTGAAGTGGGCGCGATCCACGGTCAGGCCAATGCCTCCTTGGCTGCAGGTTACGGCTTTGCGGGCATCCTTGTGGCCTTTCTGGCCCGGCAGAATCCGCTTGCCATCGTGCCTGTCGCCATCTTTCTGGGCGCGCTGGATGCCTCAGGCGGGCTGGTGCAACGGCGGATGGAGATGCCGGATGCCACCATGCTGGTGCTGCAAGGGATGATCTTCCTGACGCTTCTGGTCAGCGAGACCTTCTACGGCCGCCTGCCATTCCTGGACTATCACCGTGGTGGAGACCGGACATGAGTCAGGCTGACCTTCTGATCGTCTTCTATGCCATGATCGGCGGTGCGATCCGCGTCTCTACCCCGTTCCTCTTCGTGGCGCTTGGCGAATGCCTGACCGAGAAATCGGGCCGCATCAATCTGGGGCTTGAGGGCAACCTGATCCTTGGTGCGATGGTCGGCTATGCAGTGTCCTACAATAGCGGATCACCCTGGCTGGGGGTTCTGGCCGCCGGGTTGGCTGGCCTGGTGCTGGGCGCGGCACATGGCTGGATCTGCAAGCTTCCCAAGGTTAACGACATCGCGGTGGGCCTGGCGTTCATGAGCCTTGGCACCGGCCTCGCCTTCTTCTTCGGCAAACCCTACATCCAGCCCTCGGCTCCGCGGCTGGACTCTCTGCCGATGGGCGGTTGGTCGGAAAACCCGCAGGTGCAACAGGCCCTGCAGGTGAACCCTCTGTTCTTTGTTGGCATCGCGCTGGCCCTCGCGTTGTGGTGGGGACTGCGCAACACGCGGGCCGGGTTGACGGTGCGGATGGTCGGGGATTCCGCGGCCTCGGCCCGGGCGATGGGGGTGAATATCAACGTGGTGCGGTTGCTGGCGACGGCGGCGGGCGGCTTTCTGGCTGGGGTCGGCGGCGCGTTTCTGTCGCTGTCCTATCCCGGCAGCTGGAACGAGGGACTGTCCTCAGGTCAGGGGCTGATGGCGGTGGCACTGGTAATCTTTGCCCGCTGGAACCCACTGCGCTGTGTGCTGGCCGCACTGCTGTTCGGAGCGGCAGGCGCACTGGGGCCATCGTTGCAGGCGGTAGGGGTGACTTATGGCTATCACTTTTTCAACGCAGCCCCCTATATTCTAACGCTGGGCATCATGATTGCCTCGGCGCGGTCGAAATCCGCCGCGCAGGAATCGCCGCGCGAATTGTCCATTGTGAAATGAGGGGGACCGTGATGAACCAGATCCTTCCCGTGGCCCGCCCGCGCGCCGCTTCACTGGAGACCGTGGGGCTCACCAAGATCTTCGGCGCGATGAGGGCGCTGGACGATGTCTCCGTGCAGATTGGTGCGGGATCGTTCCACGCCCTGCTGGGCGAGAATGGCGCCGGCAAGTCGACGTTGGTGAAATGCATCATGGGGTTTTACGCGGCGGATGCGGGGGCGGTCCTCTTGGATGGTGGGCCTGTGTCCCTGCACAGCCCCCGACAGGCGCAGGCGCATGGCATCGGTATGGTCTATCAGCATTTCACGCTGGTCCCCTGCCTGACGGCGGCTGAAAACCTGGTGATGTCGCGTGCGGATGCACCGCTTGTGATCGACTGGCGGGCCGAGACCCGTGCGCTAGAGGCGTTCATGGATCGCATGCCGTTCCGCGTGCGGCTGGATGCGCAGGTGGCCGATCTGTCAGCAGGCGAAAAGCAAAAGCTTGAGATCCTCAAGCTGCTCTATCTCGATCAGCGGTTCCTGATCCTGGACGAGCCCACCTCGGTTATGACCCCGGGCGAGGCGGATGAGGTGCTGTCACTGTTGCGCGGCATGGCCGAACGCAGAGAGATTACCGTCCTGATGATCTCGCACAAATTCCGCGAGGTGAAGGCGTTCTGCGACAGCTTTACCGTCCTTCGTCGCGGGCAGGTCACGGGGGGCGGCGATGCTCAGGCTGTTAGCGTGGTTGAGATGAGCCGGATGATGATTGGTGAGACCGAGTTACGAAACCGCGCCCCGCGCGTGGCCCGTTCGGTAACTCCACCGCGTTTGGTGCTGGACCGGATCAGCGCCACGGACGAAACGGGGCGAGTTGTGGTGGACGAAGTGTCACTGCAAATCGGCGCCGGCGAAATCGTTGGCATTGCCGGGGTTTCCGGCAATGGTCAGTCCGCGCTGGTCGAGGCCTTGACTGGGCAGCGGGCCCTAAGCGGCGGCAGCCTTACCATCGGCGGAGCGCCGTTCAGCCCACGTCGTGCCGATCTGGATCGGTTCAAGGTCTTTGGCTTGCCCGAAGAACCCCTGCGCAACGCCGTCGTACCCCGGATGAGCGTGGCCGAGAACATTGCCTTCCGCCGTTTCGACAAGGCACCGCTGGCCGGGCGGTTTGGCCTGGTCTCGCCCGCCCGGATGCAGGCTGAAGGCGAGGCTCTTATCCGTCGTTACAATGTCAAGACGGCCTCACCCGATGCCCCGATCGAGACCTTGTCGGGCGGCAATGTCCAGCGCGCGGTCCTCGCGCGCGAACTGTCGGGCGATGTGAATGTTCTGATCGTGGCCAACCCCTGCTTTGGCCTCGACTTCGCCTCGGTCGCGGAAATCCGAGCCCAGATCATGGAACAGCGCAATCGTGGGGCGGCAGTGCTGCTGATCAGCGAGGATCTGGACGAGATTCTGGAACTGTCGGATCGCATCGCCGTGATGTCCGACGGCAAACTAAGTCCGGCAGTGGCGGTGGAAGACACCGACCGCGCCAAGATTGGCCACCAGATGGGAGGCCATTGACCGGAGTTGCGATGCGCGGGGATGTGTCTCGGCGTTGAAAGACTGAATAGGCTGAGCGATCCGGAATGGGGCACGGCCTTTCAAAAGGCTGTGCCGATCCGCAACCCTGCAATGGTCTTTCGGCGTCATTGCAGCGAAGCCATGCTCCGACCCATTCACCGCGCCGGGTCTGCCTTCAGTTGCGCTTTTCGTCCGCCTCCAGCAGCCGTTCGACGAGGCGGCTTACACCGAAACGGACCGGATCGGTTGCAGGCAGGCCGTGTTCCGCCTCGGCCGCTGCCAGCACCGCGCGGGCCTCGGGTTCAGCCAGGCGGGCGGTGTTGATGCAGATGCCGGCGCAGCGGGTCGATGGCGCAACCCGGCGGCTGAGGATCTTTGTCAGTTCGATGATCTCGGCGATCGTGCCGGTCTTGTGGCCGGGGAAGCCGGACAATTCGGTTCGCCCGGCTTCGTGGCAGACGACAAAGGCCTCGGGCTGTGCGCCGTGCAAGAGGCCCAGCGAGACAGCGGCATAGGCCGGGTGGATCAGCGCGCCCTGCCCCTCGACCACATCCCAATGATCCGCCGCCGCTGCAGGCGTCAGCATTTCGACGGCACCGGCAAGGAAATCGGATACGATGGCATCAATGGCAAAGCCGCTGCCGTCAATCAGCACACCGGTCTGTCCGGTGGCGCGGAAGGTTACGAGCCTGCAGTTCGCGGTGAATGGCGAGGGCCGAATATTTCTTGCCCACCGCGCAATCGGTGCCGACCATGAGTACCCGCCGCCCAGACCGTCGCAGGCCGTTCGCAATCGAGAACGGGCCGCTCTACAGCCGCACATCATGTAGGACCCGGCTGGTGCGATCTGCCGCCGCCGCCAGTTCGGGGATGTCGGACAGCGGTACATGCAGGCCAGAAGCGATGTCGAGCCCCGCCTCCATTGCCTCGACGATCCGGGTGGTCCAATGCGGTGGCAATTGCCCCCCGGGGGCCGAGGTGCCGATGGCCAGGGTCTTCGCCCCATGTGTAGGCGCCAGCAGATGGGCCATTAAGATCTACCGCGTAGGACTTGATTGATCACGAGCCACAAACTGCGTGCAAAGGCTCCCGGACGGAATGGCTCAGCCGATCACCTCGAATCTGTCGACATCGACCATCCCGTGATCAGTGATCTTCAGATGCGGGATCACCGGCAGGGCGAGGAAGGCCAGTTGCAGAAAGGGCTCTTCCAACACCACGCCAAGGCTGCGGGCGGCGGCGCGCAGGGTAACAAGCCTGTCGCGCACCTCTTCGAACGAGAGCAGGCTCATCAGCCCCGCCACGGGCAGAGCCAGTTCGGCCAGGACCTTACCCTCACAGGTGACGACAAAGCCGCCCTCGATCTCGCCCAGCCGATTGGCCGCCAGCGCCATATCGGTGTAGTCCGCGCCGACCACCGCGATGTTGTGGTGGTCATGGCAGACGGTCGAGGCGATGGCCCCTTTCTGCATCCCAAAGCCCTGCACGAATCCGGTGGCGCGGTTGCCGTTCTTGCCATGCCGCTCGATCACCGCGATCTTCATCAGATCGCGCGTCAGATCGGGACGCTTGTCGCCATCGACCGGCGGGATATCAAAGGTCAGGTGTGGGGTGATGATCTTGCCGGGCAGGATGCCGATCACCGGCGTCTCGGCACGGTTTCCGGCGGTGCGGAAATCCTGCGGGCCGACCCGCGGCGCCTTGACCGAATTGCGCGCGACAGGCGGCGTGGTGCCGCGTGCGGCAAAGGCGGCCTCGGTCACCTCGACCCCGCCCGCAAAGACCATCGCGGCATGGCAGCCCGCAAGGCTGTCGATCACCGCGATATCGGCGCGTTTGCCGGGGGCGATCAGGCCGCGGTCTTTCAGCCCAAAGGCCTCGGCGGCTGAAAGGGATGCCGCGCGGTAGACCGCCAGCGGCGGACATCCCAGTTCAATCGCCGTGCGGATCATGTAATCCAGATGGCCATGTTCCCCGATGTCCAGCGGGTTGCGGTCATCGGTACAGAAGGCCAGATAGGGCGAATGGCGTTCGGTCAGCAGCGGCGCCAGCGCGTGCAGGTCCTTGGAGACCGAGCCTTCGCGGATCAAGACCCGCATCGCCTTGCGCAGCTTTTCCAAGCCCTCTTCCGCCGTCGTCGCCTCATGCTCGGTGCGGATGCCCGCGCTGATATAGCCGTTCAGGTCATTGCCGCGCAGCAGCGGGGCATGACCGTCGATATGGCGGCCTCGGAACGCCTCAAGCTTGGCGATACAGCCGGGGTCTTTCATCAGAACGCCGGGAAAGTTCATGAATTCGGCCAGCCCGATCACCGCCGGGTGGTCCATCAGGGGGATCAGATCTTCCGCCTCCAGCCGCGCCCCCGCCGTCTCCATATGGGTCGAGGGCACGCAAGAGGACAGCTGGACGCGGATGTCCATCAGGGTTTGTGCAGACGAAGAGAGGAAGTAATGAATGCCCTCCAGCCCGCAGACATTGGCAATCTCATGCGGGTCGCAGATCGCCGTGGTCACGCCGCGCGGGGTGACGCAGCGGTCAAATTCATGCGGGGTGACCAAAGAACTTTCGATATGCAGATGCGTGTCGATGAACCCGGGGACGAGGATCTTGCCGGACACATCAATCTCGCGCGTTCCGCTATAGCTGCCGAACAGCCCCACGATGGTGTCGCCGCAGATCGCCACATCGGTTTCCACCAGATCGCCGGTGATCAGATCGAACACCCGACCGCCTTTCAGCACAATATCGGCAGCCACAAGCCCGCGCCCCTGATCAATCAGCGCAGACAAAGGCGGGGCGGGGGAACGGGTCATCTGTTATTCCACCACCTGCATGCCCAGTCGCGTCAGCGTCCGGCGTTCGACCATCAGGACGATGTAATAGAAGGCCACCGACAGCAGCACCGAGACCGAGGCGACGGTCCATATCATACCATAGTCCAGATAACCGCGTGACTGGTTCAAAAGGTTGCCCAAGCCGGTGCCAGTGGCCAACCATTCGGCGATCATCACCCCCAGCAGTGCGCGCGGAACGGTCAGGCGGGTTGCGGCGAAAAGATAGGGCAGGGCGGCAGGGATCGACACCATGCGCAGCTCTTTCCAGGCCGAGGCACCATAGGCGCGGGGTAGGTCCAACACCGATTGCGGCACCCGCTGAAGTCCCTGCACCAGAAGGACGAATGCCGGGAAGAATGTGACGGAAATTGTGATCCACAGTGTCACCGACAGCCCGCGCCCCAGCATCAGCACCAAGAGCGGCGTCAGTGCCACCAGCGGCATGGTCTGGGTCACCAGCGCAATCGGCATGAAGGCGCGGATGAAACCCGGGATCATCCGCGAGGAAATCGCCAGAAGGAAGGCAAATCCCAATCCCGCCACCATGCCAAGTGCCGTGATCGGAACAGTTTGCAGCAGGGCTGCCCCCAGCTTGGCCCGCGCCACTGCCGAAGCATCGGCGAGGAACAGATAGTCGAACACGCCCCAAGGCGTCTTCGCGATCATCTCTGGCACACCAGTAAGCCGGATGAAGGCCCACCACAGGACGAAGGGCAGGGCCGCCGCGCCTAATGTCAGTGCCACCCGCAGTGCCAGCGGTGCGTCTGCATCGGCGTCCCCGGGGGGCAGCGCGGTATTAAGGGTGACCGAGCGTGTCGCCCCCAGGACCCGGGTCGAGATCAGCGCGAAAATGGCATAGCTGAGGCCCGCGATCAGCGTGGCCATCAGGCCGATGCCCCATAGCCGCGCTGGCTCTCCACGCCCCAGAGAACCAAGCAGATATGTGCCAAGGCCCCAGCGCCCGCCTCCGCCGAACTCAGCCAGAATGGCGCCCAGGACTGCGTTGGGGGCGGCGATGCGCAACCCGCCAAGGATGTCGGGAATGGCGCCCCACAGACGGACCAGTTTCATCACCTTCCAATTGCCGCCACCGTAAGCGCGCACAACATCGGCTGAACGGGTGTCATACTGTGACAGGCCGACGACCGTTGCGGTCATCGTGACGAAATAGACACCCAGCGCCGCCAGCACCACGCGGGGCGCGATGCCTTCCAGCGTCAGCACAAGGATTGGTGCGATGGCGATGGCAGGCAAGGCAAAGACCGCGATGTTCACGCCCCGCGCCAGCCGTTGCAGCCGGGGGAACAGCACGAACGCCACACCCGCCGTGATGGCCAGCGCATTGCCGATCACGAACCCAAGGGTCGAGGACCAGACAGTTGCCGAGACATGGCCCGGATAATCGGCCCTGTCTGCCCAAAGGCGGATCAGGATATCGCTGATGGGGGGCAAGGCGCCGCCTGCGACCAGCTTCAACTGACCCACCACCTCCCATACCAGAGCCAGCATCAGCGTGTTGCGCAGCGCGGGGCTGCGCCTAACCTTGCGCTTACTGGCCATGCAGCACCCGTGCGATACGATCGGTCATGGCATGGAATTCAGGGGTGCCGTACAGATCGTCGCGGCGGGGGCGGGGAAAGGGGATCTCGATCACCTCGACCACGCGGCCGGGGTTCGCGTGCATCACGACGACGTAATCGGCCAAGAATACCGCCTCGTCGATTCCATGGGTGACCAGAAGCGCGGTGGATTTGGTTTCCTGCCAAATCCGCTGCAATTCGACGTTCATCTGTCTGCGCCGGATCTGATCCAGCGCGCCGAAGGGTTCGTCCATGAACAACACTTCAGGCGAGGTGATCAGCGACCGCGCGATGGAAACCCGCTGCCGCATTCCGCCCGACAACTGGCCGGGCAGCGCGTTCTCATAGCCTTTCAGCCCGACCAGATCGATCAGCTTTGTTATCTCATGGTTGTAGCGCAACGGATCGCGGCCCAGAACCTCGAGCGGCAGCGAGATATTCCGCGCCACCGACCGCCAGGGCAGCAGCGCCGCGTCCTGAAACGCGACGCCGGTGATGCCGCTGGCGGTGGCGGTCGCGGGCGCCTGCCCCGCGATCCGCACCTCGCCTGAATCGTGATCCTCGAGCCCCAGGGCAATCCGCATCGCAGTGGATTTGCCACAGCCCGAAGGCCCGATCAGCGCCGTGAAGGACCCTGGGGGACAATCCAAATCCATGCCGTTCAGCGCAACAACCTCGGACCCCCGGCTTCGGTAGGTCTTGCAGATATTGCGCAGCGAGATGCCCGGAACTTCTGTCATCAGATTTCCGCAAGCAAAGTGGTGTCGAACATGTCACGGGTGCCCGTGATGCCAACCGCAGCAAGCGCGGTGATGTTCTTCTCGATGTCTTCCTCGGTCATCGAGAAGATGCCGTTCTGTGTCTCGATCAGCGGCTTCTGCGCGGTGTTGAAATACACCTCGTTGTCGATGCTGCGGCCGGTGCCCGCGAACCAAGTCTTCTCCCATTGCGGCGGGTAAACTGCAGGGTCGGCCAGGGCCTCTATCCAGCCCTTGCGGCTGGCGCGCAACCAGGCGACCAGTTCCTTGCGCTTGGTGGCTAGGGTTTCTTCGGTCACAACCACGGTGTCGTTATACAGCGTCACGCCATGATCGTAGAGCAGGATGGAATGCGCCTCTTCGCCCAGTTGGCCGATGGTGAAAGGGACGTTGGTGGTGAAATCAAGGCTGGCGTCGATCTCGCCCCTGACCAGCGGGGTCGGGTCATAGGCATAGGGCACGATGTTGACCTGCGCCTTGTCGATACCGTTCAGTGCCAGAAGCGCCTCGATTGTCACGATATTGACCGGTGGCACGGCAATGGTCTTGCCGACCAGATCGGCTGGCGTGTTGATCGGGTTCTTTTTCAGCGACACCACGCCGATGGGGTTCTTCTGATACTGCGCGCCGATGATCTTGAACTTGGCACCTTGCTCCGAGATCGCACGGATTGTAGTGTCTGGCGTCGTCAGGGTCAGGTCGGCGCGGCCCGCAATGATCGCACTTTCCGGGATTACGTCCGGCCCGCCGGGCAGATAGGTCAGATCCAGCCCTTCTTGGGCATAATAGCCCTTGTCCAAGCCAAGGAAGTAACCCGCGAATTCGGCATCGTTGATCCAGGCGGCCTGCATGGCAAACGGGCTTGTCGCCCGCGCCATGCGGGGCAGGGCCAGCGTGGCGCCGGCCATGGCTGCGGTTTGAAAAAAGCCGCGACGTCCAATCGTCAGTGTCATTCTAACCTCCTGTTGTGTCGATGTTTTTAAATCAGGTTGCGGGCGCCAGACCCTGCATCGCCCGCAACTCTTGCAGCGGCGGGGTCTGCTCGATCTGCTTCGGCTCCAGCAAATCCCAGATCACCCCATGTGGCCGCTTTGCCCGACGATCAACGGTGTGCAGCCCGTCCGGGGTGGCAATGTGATCGACAAGGATATCAGTGGGACTGGGGTGCAGCTTTTCATGCACGACCTGACAGTCGTGAACCACGGCAACGACGGGTGTGTCTTCGCCGACCAGGCCCAGATCGGTGAACATGCCCCATTCCAGATCAAAGAAGCCATGGCCTTTTCCGAAGCGCACACCATCAACCGAAACCGCCGAGGCGCCAGTCACAAGAAAATCGACCTTGCCCTTTTTCGCCACCTCTTCCAGCGAGATCGGACGGCCGAAATGTTCCATCCCATCCAGCCATGCGGCGTAAAGCTCATGGCCCTTAGGGACCGATCCCGGTTCGATGTAGAGAAAGCCGCGATAGATTCCATAGGTCGACATGAAGAAGGGCTTGCCCATTTCGATCAGGGCGCGCCGAATTTCGACTAGGCAGTTGTCGGGCGTGATGAACAGGAACTCGGCTTTCTTACAGGCCTCCATGTCCAGGACGCGCCGGTTGGCGATCTCGGAACCTTCGAAATCAGGGATGACCTCGGAAAAGTTCTTGTCAAACCGGGTGTCGGGCTTCGCCACGTCCTTCAACTTGCCCCAAATCTGCTGCCGGATGATGTTTGATTTCGACACGCTGCGTCCTTACTGTTTCAGAGTGGTGTTTCAGAGTTTCGGAGAAACGTTCCCTTGTTTCAAAATCATGAAACGACAGTTTCAGTCTGTCAAAGGAAAAATTAAGTGACTGGGAAAGCGATATAAATGTCCACCCGATTGGCCTTGCGGATCCAGGAAAGACTCGACCGACTGACCAAGAGCGAGCAGAAACTAGCTGCGGTGATTCTGGACAGGCCGGGTCTGATTGAAACACATACTGCAACAGAACTGGCCGGAATCGCCGATGTCTCGAAGGCGACGACGGCGCGGTTCTTCCGGGCCTTGGGCTACACCGACTTTGAAGAGGTCAAGCTGCAGGCGCGCGAAGAGCGCAACCGGACTCAGCCTTACAGCTATTCGGTTGCAACCTCTGGCAGCACGGCTTTGGGCCGCAAGATCGGTGAGCATCTGGATCTGGAACTGGCCAACATCACCCGCACCTTCGAGGAGATGAGCCCGGATGCCCTGCGTCAAGCAGCGCGCCTGATCGCCGATGCGCCGCGGTTATGGTTCCTCGGCCTGGGTGCGGATGACTGGCTGGCGCGCTATGGCCGCGTGTTGTTCGCGCGGTTGCGCCCCAATGTTTATGCTGTCGGGATAACCAGTGGCGCCGTGGCCGAAGATCTGGCGATGATGGGCCCGCGCGATGTGATGGTGGTGCTGGCACAGGGGCCGCAACCCCGAGAGCTGAAGGCAGTCCTCTCTTACGCCAAGACCACACGCGCCAGCATCATCTCACTGACCGATCATGGCAATTTGGCGCAGGCCAAGCGGTTCGCGGACCTTGCTCTGCGGTGCCATATTTCAAGCTATGGGTCGATCCCCAGTTATACGACGCTGGTCAGCGTGCTTCGCCTGTTGGCGATTTCGCTTGTCGGACTAGTGGGTGAATCGGCTCTGCAACGCGCGAGCCTGATCGAAGACATCAACGAAGAGCTGGATATTCTGGGGTAAGGGTGAGGCAACGCCGTCGCTCTGTGATGTCACGAACAGTCGCTCTTCAGTGGATGCTGCGGCAGGGATCTCGCACCGCCGTATGGCGGTTCTCCGCCCATATTCACGCCGCTGCAAGGGCATTATGGCGAGGCCGCGGCCGATTTCAACCTGCCAACCGCTTCGCCCTCTCCGCCATTTTGACCACCTGCGCGCTTGCCGTCGCCGCTGCACTCCGCACAGCAGCAGGCGCCTGCACGGCCCCTCGCCCGATCGCTTCACCCGTTGTGAGCGCGCCGATCCTCGCCCTGCCCTGCACACCTGATGTGTTCACCAGCCCCCGCAGCACCCCTGCAGATCCGCTGACGATCGCGGGCGCAGCAGCCACCATCAGGTTCCCCGAGATCCCCCGCACGATCAGGGGCGTTGCCGCGACGAAGCCCTTCGCGAGGAACACCATCACGAAGAACGGCACGAGCGAGCCGATATTGGTCGCGGAATTCGGATCTCCGAGCTGGGCCAGCAGCGAATTCGCCATGCCGACGACGGTCGAGAACATGGCGGCGATGACGATGGGGTAGAAGGCGTAGCTGATCGTCGTCGAGACCCACCTGTGGAAGAAATCCTTGGTCGCATCGAAGAGCGACAGCGCGATCATGATCGGGGCGAGGCCCAGCATCAGGGTCAGCATCATCTTGGCGAAGATGAGGACGATGCCAGTCATGAAGCCGAGCAGGCTGAGGAGTACCAGACCGATGCCGCCGAGGATCGCGCCCGTCATCCAATTCAGGTTGCTGCCGATCGCGTTCAGATATGAGGCGAAGCGCTCGATCAGATTGTCGAACTCTCCCGCGAAGTGGCTGGCACCTGCCCGTCCTCCACCGACAGACGACACCAACGCCCCAGCCACGTAGTCTAGACCGCCGATGATGGCGTTCGAGACCGCGTTGAAGTTAGCCCAGTTGAAGGCGAAGAGCCCTATCAGGGTGAGCTTGATCAGGTACCAGAAGAAACTGGCCCCATCCATGCTGCGGAATTGGAAGGCCATGTTGATGCAGACGCCGATCAGCGAGAGCGTGACCATCAGCAGGACGATCGCGCCGGTATTGCTCGCCACGGCGCCGAACTGGGACTCGGCCGCGTCGGCCAGGAAACTGTCAGCACTTTCGACCATCCAGCGGACGACGCTCATTACCAGTTGCCCTGAGCTTCGCAGATTTCCTGAACTGCAATGCGCAGGTCGTTGCGCTGCCTTCTGATGTTGCGCTGCGCGGCAGTATGTTCCGCGGCAGAGGCCAGCAGATGCCGTTCATTGAATTCTCCCGAGGCCTCTTCCCAGGATGGGAAGCGGACTTCGCAGCCGCAATCACCAGTCTCGACGATCTGTTCCCATGCCCGCAGTTCATAGAGGTCCATCAAGGTCAGCGCCTTGTAGGCCTCGCGCGGATGGATTTCATCCAACCAAGTCGGACGTGCCGGCCGATCGTTGCAGATCCGGTACTGTTGGGGCGCGATGGTCACGGTGAGATCATTGGTCACCGGAGGCGAGGTCTGCGCTGTGAGAGGGGCGGCCAGGATGATGGCGGCTGCGGCTATGGTGATCGTGCGCATGGGGATTTCCTTTCGGCTCATTCGGCCGCGACCGCGGGGCGCTTAGTGCCCTTGGTTCCGGCAGCGTTCTGATCTGGATGTCTTGCCTGTCCCGGCAGGAAGAACTCAGTGATGCCTCGGGCGCCGTCGTGGCGCCCGGCCTGGAGGATCACATCGATGGAACCTTCGATGTAGCCGACCATGTCGGCATAGGTCATCGGCACTTGCGCCTTAAGAGCGGCGATGGCGAGGCGGCGGACGGCCAGCTGCGGGGTCTCGGCATGCAGCGTCGTCAGCGAGCCGCCATGTCCAGTGTTGATCGCCTCAAGGAACGTCATGGCTTCGCGCCCCCGGACCTCGCCCAACACGATCCGATCAGGCCGCATGCGCAGGGTCGAGGCCAGAAGCACATCTGCGCTGCGGGCCTCGGAGTCGCGGTCGGCGATCAATGTCACGGCGTTCGGTTGCTCGGGGCGCAACTCGGCCGCCTCCTCGATGGTGATGATCCGCTCTTCGGGCGGGATCAGCGAGAGGATCTTGCGGGCCGCGACCGTCTTGCCGGTCGAAGTGCCGCCCGAGACGATCATGTTGAGCTTGTTCTCGACGCAGAAGCGCAGGGCGGCGTCGATGTCGCCTGAGGCCACCACATCGCGCAGAGCGGTATTCCTTTCCCGGCGCAGGCCTTCGAGGCTGCGTTCCCTGCCATAGAGGAAGCCGAGCTTGATCGCCTCCAGCGGCAGCGACGAGAAGAACCGCAGCGAAATGGAAAACCCTCCCTCGACGGCCGGCGGCTGGATCACCTGTGCCCGGATCGGACGGCCGCGGTAGAGGATTGAGACCGAGACGATGGGCTTTTTGGTGCTGAGTGTGGTCGAGGCGGCGGAGGCGATCTGATTGCCAAGGTCCTTGATCTCGGTCTGGGTCAGCGGGGTGCCGAGGCCCCGCATGAAATGATCACCCTGGAACTCGCCCCAGACCTGCCCGTCCGGGTTGATGCAAATCTCGATCGTGTCGTCGCGCCTCACAGGCGCGCCGAGGCGGTCGAGTGAGGCTTCGAGATAGCTCGCCGCCATGTCAGAAAATCTCCAGATCGCGGTCGACCATGACCATGATCCGCGTGCCCTGGTCGACCGCGATCACGGGCCGGATCGCGAGATAGTCCTGCATCACGCCTTGCGTGCTGTCGCCAAGATCAGCACCAACGTCGCTTGCAACATCGGCCACTGCCTCGTCTTCGATCTGGCCTGCGGCAGCGGCAGGGAGAGCTCCGATCAGCGAAATCAGCGCCGCCGAGCCGAAGCGCTGCGCAAAGCGGGTGTCGACAGACCCGGTGGTGCCGGTCCGGCCCAGCTCGTCCCCGCCGAAGGCGCTGATCTCCACGGTCTGGTTGTCGGGCAGGATAATCCGATCCCAGGCCACCATGACCCGCGATTGAGCGAGCACCACATCGGAGCGGTAGCGCCCGATGAGGCGCGCACCACGCGGGATGAGAACCCGTGTGCCGTCGAAGGAATGGACGTCCTCGGACACGATGGCCCGGATCGCTCCGGGCAATGTGCTGTCGAGTGCCGTCTCGGTCACGGCTTGGATCATCGTGCCCTGCATGACCGTGTTGCCCGGGTTCACGATCACTTCGGCCCGCGTCACCGGTGCTGGGTCTGCGCCTGCTCGCACAAAGGCCTCGTCCTCATTGAGACGCGCCTCTCCTTGCGCATCGGCGCGATCGGCATCTGACCCCATACCCGAGAAGGCGATCATGGGCGACGCAATGCGTTCGGCGCGTGCTTCCGCCTCGGCAATCCGACGGCGTTCCAGTTCGGCGAGCGCTGCGTCTTCTGCGCCAATCCCTGAGGTGCCAGCTTCTGGGGGCGTCAGGCGTGCCACTTCGAGATCCATGCGCAGCTGATCAAGCTCCCGGTCACGTTCGGTCAATTGCCGCTCGAGTGCGCGCTGCGCCTCGGCTGAGGCCTGCTGAAGCGACGCGATCTGCGCCATGAGATCGGCGATGGCCTGCGTCTCTGCATCACCTGCGGTCGCTGCCGGACGGGCACGCAGTTCGGCGAGTTCGGCTTGCAGGGTCGCGAGGCTTTCCATCAGCGCTTGTTCGGTTTCCGAAGGGCCGGTTTCTGTGGGCGGCGGCGGTGGCGGATCCTCGACTGGCAGGGGTGCCAGATCGCCAAAACCAGAACCGGTCGTCTGGAACTCCTCCGGCGCGGCGATCTGCATCGGAGCGGGTGGCGCGGGTTGCAGGGCCGTCCAGGCCAGCAGACCTGTCGCAGCGATCCCGCCGAGCCCGAGAATTGCGGCCATAGGTGATGGACGCGCGCGACCGGATTTCTTCGCGCTGGTGCCTTCAAGGGCCGCAAGACGCGTGGCAAGGTCTTCGGTGTCCTGGCTCATGAGGTGGGCTCCCCCATATCCTGGACGCAGACCACCTCTTCGCCAAGGCGCAGGACCCATTGCCGGTTCACACCAGAGACACGGATGACGCCGTCTTCGAGTGCGGTGCTGTTCACCGCCCGCTCGCCGCCATTCGCAAAGCGGAAGATCGCCGGGACCGGCGCTTTCCGCGCAAAGCGGAAATAGGTGAAGGTGCCATCGTCCCAGATCGCCGTCGGCGTGAACTCCTCTTGGGCGCTGACCGCATAGTTCGCGTTTGGCGCATCTGCCGCAACGGCTCGCGCAGCCTGCACGCGGGTTTCGGGATAGCGGAACTGCACCACGTAATGCGGGGTCTCGCGCGCCTCGACGACGTGGAAATAATAGGAGCGGCGGTTGGTATAGACCGTGATGTTGGTCGCCACGCCCGAAGCTGCGGGCTTGATGGCAAAGGCGCGCCCGCCGGGGACGCCGTCAAACTGAAAACCCGCTGTGTCGCCCGCGATGATCGAGCGGATGGTTTCACCCTCGCCGAACTCGACGGTGGTCACCCGGGTCAGGGTGGTGACGATGCGGTAGACCTGCCCCTCGGTCCAGGTCGCGACCCGGACGCGATTGTCATGAGAACCCGGGCGTGGCGTGGTCTCGGCAAAGGCGGCGGGTGCCACCAGCGCCAATGCGCTAGCGATCAGAAAGGCACGAATGGGGGCGTGAACTGGGAGGCGGATCATTCAGAGCGGTCCGATCGGATGGCATATTGTGTGACGGTGAAACCGAAGGGGTTTTGCCAAACATCGTCGATCGAGCGGGTCCGTTCGGGCTGGAAGGTGAACATCAGGGTGGCGGTGAACATGCCCACCTGGGCAACGTTGGGACTGGTCAGGCGCTTCCTGAGACGGACCTGAGCGCGGTCCTCGCCGATCAGCGTGATCGAGGCGATCTCGACTGCCATTTCCGCGGCAGGGCCATAACGGGTCGGCGGATAGCTTTCCTGACCCGAAGTCCACATGGCGCGCATGCTGGCCTCGGCAGCACTGGTGGACTGCGCCAGCACGCGGCGAACGCGCAGATCGTTGTCGAGCTGGTTGTAGGTCTCGCGCTCAACGATGTAGCGGTAGATCTGCGCCTCGATGATCGCGGGACGCTCGGCCAGCGATACCGTCTCGACCGTGGCATTCGGCAGGGCAAGGCCGGTCTCAGGATCATAGGGTACGACGACCGGCGGCGGGGTCTCAATCAGAAGCGCCACGGCGGCAGCCGATAGGCAACCCAGCACGCCGAAGCCTGCTCCACCGAGGCCGATCATTTTCCAAAGCTGTTCACGGCGCAGCGCGCCATGGATCAGCTCCTCTTCAACCAGTTCTCGCGCGGTCATGCTCGTGGCCATGTTAGCGGCCCTACTCACGGCGCGAGGCTCGGCAAAGTGAAGTCCATGTACCGGCGTTCTTCCGCGATTGTGGCGGCATCCACCACGCCGGCATTGCCCGCACCGAGGGTCTGGATTGCTTCAAGTTCCCACATGCGCGTCATGGCGATGGCGAGTTCCGCTGTGACGCGGGTGTTGTGGTCCATCGAGGCCTTCAGATCCCCCATCTCCGGGATCATGGAGACGAGCCGCTCGACGCGCTCAAGCGAGAGCGCCGCTTCGGCATGGCTGTTTTGCGCCGCGGCCGACATGACGGCGCCGGTGGTTGCGCGCGCCGCCACGCCTTCTGCGCCTGGATTGCCGCTCGTCGCGATCTCATTCAGGGATTCCTCATCGAAGCCCGCGCTTGCAAGTGCCTGTTCCATCTGCGTGCGCAGGGGGCCCGCGTTGGGGCCGATCAGGCTCGACCAGTCGCCTGCCTGGATGCCCCGGATCAGACCGGGGATGTCTTCGAAGTTCTGTTGGAGGAGGGTGTCGAGGTCCCCGCCCATGGCGAGACCGAGAATGCTGCGCGGCCCGGTCAGCGAAGCATACATCTCTTCCAGCTGGTCGAACTGCTGTTGCAGGAGGTCGAGCTGGGCCAGCGCATTGTCGAAGAGATCGCTCTGGATCCCGAAATCCTGCAGCATCTGCTGAAGCTGGCGGATTTCCTGGGCGATGTTTTGCGTGTCGACCGTGGGAACGCCGTTTGCCTGAACGGGGTCCGCCAGCGAGAAGAAAAGTCCCAGACTGGTGCAGAGGGCAAGGCAACGGGTCAAACGCGGGATCATTGCAAATTCTCCAAGGTGAAATCCATGTATTGCCGCTCGGCGGCCTGGGCGGCGGCCATGGCGAGTTGTTCCTCGCTGAGAGGCTGGGTCTGCGCGGCCTTGATCCGGGTCCGGATTGCGACCAGCCGGGCCAGCTCGGCCCGGGCATAGGTGTTGAGCGCGATCGACTCGTGCAGATCTTCGGTCTCGCCGATGCGGGTGATGATGTCCTGCACCCGCAGGGCCGCCGCGCGGACCGAGACCAGCGAATAGTCGCCATAGACGCCTGCGCCATGGGCCGAGAGGCTAAAGCTCGCGTTGGCAAGGAGGACAGGATCGATGGTGCCGAGCGCGTCGATCCCGCCCACGGCGGCGAGATAGCTGTTGTACTGCTGCGGGATCACCACGACGTAGTGTTGGGTTTCGGCGAAAGGTGGGACGCCACCGTGCTTCTGCACATTGCCTGGGCCTGCGTTATAGGCGGCGAGGCCGTGGATGATATTGCCATCGAACATGTTCAGCATCATCGCGAGATATCGCGCGCCGCCGGAGACCTGCAGGTAGGGGTCATCGTAGTAGGCCGGGTTGATGCCGAGATCACTGGCTGTCCCCGGCATGATCTGCGTCAGGCCGAAGGCGCCCACAGGGGAGCGCGCCCCGATCTGAAACCGGCTTTCCTGCCAGATCAACGCCTGCAGAAGGCAGCGCCATTGCACGAGCGAAAGGCCCGCGCGGCTCACGCCCGGCAGGCCGTGGGTGTCACGAGCCGCACGAATGATCAGTTCCTCGATCCCCTCCCGGGCATCCCCAAACATGCGTGCCGCCGCCGGGTTGTTGTCCTCCGGCGCATAGAGGCTGGCTGCCGCAGTCTCGACGCCGCCCAAAGCCCCCTGCCCCGTTTCCAGTCCCGCCACCGTGCCTGCGACATCGCCGGACCCGAGGGACATCGCCTCCATCAGCCCTTCAAGGGAGGCGAGTTGCTGGCGTTCGATCTCGGCAAGCTCCTCCTCGCGGGACAGACGGTCCTGCTGAAGCGCCAGATCCCGGTCGGTCTGCTCGAGGATCGCCAATCGTTCGGCGAAGAGCTGAGCATCAAAAGTGGGCACGCCCTGTGCACCCACAGGCCCGGCAGAGGAACCGGCCAGCGCCAGGCCGACCATTGAGAGAGAAAGCCAGGTTCGCATAGGCTCAGCCGACCGCCCCCAGCATCACGAAATCACAAGCCATGTCGCGGCGCATGCCCGCCAGCAGCCCGCCGATCCGGTCGAGATGGGCGTCCTCGCTGGTGGTGCTGTTCACCCCCTCAATCCGGATGCATTGCATCAGCTCGTTGCCCCGCGTGCGGATTGTGCGGTCGGTGACAAGGCTGACATAGGGCAGCATGGATGAGAGGCGTTTCTCGCCTTTGACCCAGGCGGGCAGTGCTGTCAGCGGATCGAGCTCCTCCGAAACCTCAGCAGCAACTCCATCACGGGGCATAGCTGTCGCCTCCGTGGAGCTTGCGGTTCGCCGTGGGCGGGGTTTCCTGCAAGGTGATCACCAGGACATCGAGGAAGTTCGGATCCCAGTCCGCAGCCTTCCAAAGCGCAGGCCAGGCCAGCCCCGCGAAGACGGCCACCACCCAGCTCTGCACCCAGAGGAACAGAAGCGTCGAGCCGAAGAGCCAGACCATGGCGTACATGATCGGCAAGCCCATCAGCTTGGGCGGCCTGAGAAGGCCGATGAACACGCGGGACTGGTCAGACATCAGTTTTGCTCAGGTCGTCCAGATGGCGGCGACGATGGTAGGCGCCGCGGCGATGCCCGCGATCGCGACCACGACCCAGAGCGCCTGACGGAAATCGAGGATGCCGAAGAGCCAGGACAGAAACACGCCGATCAGCGCGAGCGTGCCGATCACGATGCCCAAGGGGCCGGTGATCGCGTCGACGATGCCCTGCAGCAGCGTCTGCACGGGCGAGAGGTCGATGCTTTGGGCCAGCGCCGGGCCCGCCAGCACGATAAGGGCCATCGCGCCGAGCGCGACAAAAGAAGATTTGGACGTCACGAAAGGTCTCCTCTCAGCCGCTGGAACACGGCTGTCACACGGGCCACATGGCCTTGGGTTTCTCGAAAGGGGGGAATGCCGCCGTGGCGGGTGACCGCATGGGGACCGGCATTGTACGCCGCAAGCGCCAGCTCGGGATCTCCGAACTGCTCAAGCATCATCAGAAGGTAACGGGCCGAGCCGTCGAGGTTCTGGGCGATGTCATGGGGATCGACGCCGAGATCGCGCGCGGTATCGGGCATCAGCTGGCCGAGTCCGATGGCGCCGACGGGGCTGCGCGCGCCGGGGTTGTAGGCGCTCTCGACCTCGATATTGGCGCGGTAGAACAGCGCCCAATCGCTGACCGACAGACCCGCCTGACGCAGGGCACCATGGCTGCCGTAGCGCAGCGCCGTGGTCTCGATGGCGTGGAGGATTTCGGGGGAGGCGCGGACGGCGCGCGGGGCGATCGCTGCGGCAGCTGTCACATCGCTCAGGGGAGCATCATCCCCACGGGACTGCGGTGCTGCAAAGAGAAAGAGACGATCTGGAAGGGGCCCATTCTGGGCATCTTCGTCGCCAGTGAACGAGCGCAAGGTGCTCGCAGTCTCGGCGGTGTCGATCAGTCGGCCATCAGGGCTGACCTGGAAGATGAAACCGTCGGCCAGGGCCAAGGGTGCGGAACAAACACCTGTACCCAGTGCAACGACGAGCGCAAACGCGCGGTCAGTTGTCCTTGACCAGAACCGGACCGGTCCGCGGCTCGGACGTGCGTCCGGGCGCTGCGTGGCGTTCGCGGGCACCCTCGACAAGCGGGATGCTGGCTGTCGTGCAGCCCATGTCGGCAAGGAAGCTGACAAGGCCGACGATGGTCTTGAAATCGCGCAGCTTGAGGACGCTGCGGCTGGTGACAAGCATCTTGTCGTCGCGCCCATCCGGGGCAACGGCCCGGATGACCCAGGCGCCGTACCAACTGTTGTGGCGCTTCTCGGCCCCTTCCTTGCAGACCACCTCGATGAGGTAGCCTTCGGCAAGGAGGCCGCGCAGTCCATCTTCTGTAACCACATTCGGGGCTTCTTCTATCATGGCCATCCGCTTCAGGTCCTTTTTCTGCTTGGGTGCAGTCTCGGGCCCACGGAGTCGCAACACCGTGGGCGATACAAAACAACATGAACGATAGCAAGACAATTAAAACGACTTGACGAAGATCGCCTTGCTCCGATAACGGTGATATCTGACAAACTTGTGATCTTAAAGGCGGCAAAGGAGTTTTGCCCTGCACATGACTTGTGCGCGCAACATCCCCCTAGTGCTGCTGATAACCGTGCTCGTGGCGGGTGGTCCGGCTCACGCTTGCACCCCGCCGGAGCGGCCGTTCCTGCCCACATCACGCGAAGACATGCGCGCCTATGCGGATCTGATCCGGGGGGATTTCGAAGCCTACATCGCCGATGTGCAGGAGTACTTCCGTTGCCTAGACGAGGAACGGGCGCGGGCCTTTATCGAAGCGAGGGAAGTGAGCGAAGAGTACGGACGGTTTATCCAAGCCCTGGAGTAAGAGCGAACGGCGGCTTTCTTGGCTGGGAAAGGCAGCTCCTGCAACATCGTGACTGCATTTCGCAAGCTTTGTTTTGGCCGGTCGCGATGGTACCCCGGTTCCGGCAGAGGTGTCGGCTTGCGTCAGGTTCGCCAAGACCCCGGTGCCGCCCTCATGCTGCAGCAAGCTTGGCTCGACGCCACAATGCCGAAAGTCTGACGCTTTGAGTCTTGATCAGCTCTGTCCGAGGCTTTGTTGCGCAAATCTGCTGAGGGCCGGAGTATCCCTTCCCCTAGACAGACCTATCCTGCGCGTTTCGTGATCGGTGTTCCGAGGGTGGTGAAGCGGTTCAGGATCGCGGCCCTGATCTGAAGCTCGGCGACCTGTCGGTCGAAGTCGCGAGACATGACGCGCTCGCCCAGGAGCTTGAGGCAGCGCATCTTTGCCTCGGCTAGACTTCGTCGGTGATAGCCTGTCCAGCGCTTCCAGATGGCGCGGCCAAGGCGGCGGCAACTGCGCAGGGCGTCGTTGCGCGCCGTCGCCCCTGCAGTGAGTTCCTTCCATGGCTTGCCGTTCTTGTGGGGCGGGATGACCGCCGCCGCCCCACGCGCCGCGATGGCGGCGTGACAGGCACGGGTGTCGTAGGCGCCATCTGCGGTGACGATACCGAGGGGCTGGTCGTCAGGGATCTGGTCCAGCAGTTCGGGCAGCATGGGCGCATCACCAACTCGGCTGCCGGTGATCTCGATGGCCCGGATTTCCAGCGTCCTGGCATCGATCCCGAGGTGAACCTTGCGCCAGTCCCGTGGCTTGGACGGCCCGTGTTTCCTGGCCAGCCACTCGCCATCACCTTCGGCCTTCACACCTGTGCTGTCGATCAGCAGGTGCAGGGCGCCGGTGCTGGGGCGGAAGGGAATGTGGACGGTCAGGGTCTTCTGACGGCGGCAAAGAGTGCTGAAGTCCGGCACCGGCCAGTTCAGCCCGGCAAGGTCGAGCAAACTCGCCACCATCCCGGTCGTTTGCCGCAGTGGCAGCCCGAAGAGCGCCTTCAACGTCAGGCAAGCCTGGATCGCGGCGTCGGTGAAGACCGGCTGACGGCCACGCTTGCCGGTCGGCGCAGCCAACCATTGCGTCTCAGGATCGAACCAGATCGACAACGACCCGCGCCTTGCCAGCGCCGCGTTGTAGACATGCCAGTTCGTGGTGCGGTAGGTGGCGGGCTTCGGTCTGCTCATGCACGACAGCTACCACGCTGGAGTCACGAGATGAATCCCTCACCAGATTTGCGCAACAAAGCCCCTTCCAGCCCAAAACGGAAGAGGGTCATCCCGGCGGCAAGGATGGCAATACCCCGGACCGCCCGCCGCAAAAGGCCCTGATCCCGGGCAAGGAAACGCCAGGAAAACAGCCCCAGCACGGCAAGGATCGGCGCAAGGTCGATCAGGGTTCGCAGCGCCTGCTGTCCGAGGTCTGCCCCCATGTCAGGCCCCGCCCAGAAGGGTCAGGGCGACGGCGATGAACATCAGCATCGGCGCAAGGCTTGCCAGCACCACGATCCCGAATCCGTCCACCAAGGCGCTGCGGCTGCGCAGGACCGAGGCGAGCCCGATCCCGAGGGCTAGCATCAGCGGGATGTTAATGATCGAGGTTGCGGCGGTTCCGGCATCCAGCGCCACCGCGATCACAGGCGCATCGGACAGAAGCGAGACGGCCGCGATGAGCCCGTACCCCGGCAGGACCAGCCAGATCACGGGCCAGCCCTTCAGCGTGCGCCAGACACCGATGACCAGCGCCAGACCAAGGCTGATCGCGATGCAATACCGAATCCACAGGGCAAGGGCCTCTTGCTGGCCCGGGTCGACGGGAATGCCCGGATCAGCCGCCACGGCTGCAAGAGCGGGTTCGGCCACCGTGCCGCCGAAGCCCAGAGCGAAGGCAAACCCCAAAAGCCACACCGGATGTCCGCGCCGCGCCATCGCATCGGCCAGCGCCTCGCCGATCGGGAACAGGCTCGTTTCCAACCCGCGCACCATGAGCGTCAGGCCCAAAAGCACCGCCATGAAACCCAGCGCAAGACCAGGGATATCGGGCGGAATGCGGCCCAGCACGGCTCCTTCGAACGCGGCGATCGTCAGAAGAGTGGGCAGCATGTCCCTCAGAGTTCCGAGGAAGGGACCAATCCGGCGCAGCACGGGCTTCACCAGGCCATTTCCCCGGCAAGGGCCAAACGGGCGCAGGCCATGACGGACATTATCCGCATCATTCGACGCGGGCAGGAGGCAGGGTCAGAACATCGACATTGGCGTTCTGAAGAACCTTCTCGGTCACGCTACCCAGCATCATCCGGGCAAATCCCCCCTTCCCTTGGGTGGCCATCACGACGAGATCGGCCTGTGTCTGCTCGGCAGCTTTCAAGATCTCGTTCGCTTCCGTCGTTTCGCGGTGCCGGACCAGGAGTTGAAGGTCAGCACGAGCCAAGGTGCCGGCGAACGTCGCAAGGCTTTTCCGTGCCTCGGCGGCTTCGGTCGCAACGTGATGGTCCCGGTCTTCTCGTGGAAGGGAGTCGGACATGGCAAGTCGCAGGGCAAGCACGTCGAACACTGTCAGGATCGCATGGTTTGCCGCGGCGCAGATGCCGAGGTCGAAGTACCGTTGAAGAGCGGCTTTCGACGCTTCGGAAAGGTCCGTGGTCAGCAGGATCTGGCGGTAAGGTGAGACCGGAGGGCCGTTCACGCTCAGAACCGGGCACGCGACCTTGCGGATCGCCCGCTCCGCCGTCGTACCGACAAACGCGTCCCGCAGGAACTGTCAACGGTGGGGACCAAGAACAAGGATATCCGGACGTTGTTCTTCCGTGGCACGGACGATCCCCTCGAACGGATCGGCAAGAATGACGTCTGACCTTCCCTCCACGCCGTCGACCGACCCGAGCGTTGCCATCTGTTGACGAAGCAGGGCCCATGCGTCGGTCGCTTCATGGTCGACGAGGCGCTTGGGTCGATCGTCATCAACCACATGCACGAGGTCAAGCTCGGCTTTCTCGGCCCGGGCGACCAGTACGGCGCGTCTGAGGGCGCGGTCTGACCGCTCGGAGAAATCGGTCGCACAAAGGAGCCGCTGCATCTGGTTTCCTTCTTTCTTTCAATTGCCCAATCAAAACATGGATGAACCGGCTCCGGCTTGATGCAGGTCAATCAAGGATTTCGAAGTCGCGTTATTCTTGACGAAACGTAGCCAAGAGTCGCGAACCGATGCCTCACGATCAGTATCAGACCGTCAAGGCGGTTGCCGAGCGCCTGAAGGTCGCCGAGGCGACGGTGCGGGCGTGGATCCACGACGGCGCGCTGCGTGCCATCGACGTTGGCAAGGGCTGGCGCATTGCCGATGCCGATCTTGAGGCGTTCCTGACGCGTCACGAAACGACACCGCGCGCGGGGCGGGCAACGCCGGATGCGGGTCATCGTCCGTACGCAAACGGACGGCACGCGCCCCCTGTCTGAAGTCCATTTCACTACACATCAAAGGAGATTGCCATGAACCGACTGTCCGGAAAGACCGCCATAGTGACCGGAGCCGCTGTCGGCATCGGCCAGGCTTGCGTCGAGCGCATGGCGCAGGAAGGAGCCAAGGTCGCGATCTTCGACGTGCTGCAGGCCGAGGGCGAGGCCCTGGCGGCCGACCTTGCCGCACGGGGCCATGCAGTGGCCTTCTGGTGCGTGGACGTCACCGATGAAGCGGCGATGAAAGCGGCGGTTGATGCTGCCGCTGCCCGGTTCGGCGGGCTGCATGTAATGGTCAACAACGCGGGCATCTCGGGCAACCCCGAACCCACCGATCAGGTCAGCGAGGCGGATTGGGACCGTGTGCAAGCCGTGAACGTCAAGGGCGTGTTCTTCGGCACAAAGCACGCCATCCCGCATCTGCGCGCCGCCGGGGGCGGGTCGATCGTCAACCTGTCCTCGATTGCCGGGCTGATCGGCGTGGGCAATCTTGCGGCCTATCACGCATCAAAGGGCGCCGTGCGCCTGATGACCAAGAACGATGCCGTGACCTATGCGCCCGAACAGATCCGGGTGAATTCGATCCACCCCGGATACATCTGGACGCCGATGGTGGAGAACCATCTGCGCGCCACCTCGTCCGACCTTGAGGCCGCAAAGGCTGCCGCCGGATCGGTTCATCCCATCGGCCATATGGGCGAGCCCGATGACATCGCCTGGGCGGTGGTCTGGCTGGCTTCGGAGGAAGCGAAGTTCGTCACCGGGGCCGAAATTGCCATCGACGGGGGCTATACGGCGCGCTGATGCAAATGACAGCGCCCCATGCCCGCCCCGCCGACGATTGCCTGTCCGACCTGAAATCCCGGCCCGAGGGCCTGACCGCGTCTGACGCAGCCCGCCGTCTGGCCCTGCACGGCCCGAACCGCCTGCCGGAAGGCCAGACGCGCGGGCCGCTGCGCCGCTTCCTTGCGCAGTTCAACAATGTGCTGATCTTTGTCCTGATCGGCGCGGCCATCGTCACCGGTGCCTTGCAGCACTGGATCGACACCGGGGTGATCCTGGCCGTCGTTCTGGCCAACGCGGTCATCGGCTTCTTGCAGGAGGGCAAGGCCGAGACCGCCATGGCGGCCATCCGGCAGATGCTGGCCCCGCGGGCCGCCGTCTTGCGCGACGGGCGGAGGGTGACTGTGGACGGCGCGACGCTGGTGCCCGGCGACATCGTGCTCTTGGAAGCGGGTGACAAGGTTCCTGCCGACCTGCGCTTGATCGAGGCGCGGGGGCTGAGCGCACAGGAGGCCATCCTGACCGGGGAATCCGTGCCGGTTGAGAAGGCGACACGTCCGGTCGCGGCGGATGCGCCGCTGGGCGACCGCCGGTCGATGCTGTGGTCGGGCACGCTGATCACGCAAGGAACTGCACGCGGCGTGGTCACCGCCACCGGCCCGGCGACGGAAATCGGCCGGATCGGCGGGCTTCTGGCCGGGGTCGAACAGCTGACGACACCCCTTGTCGCGCAAATGGACCATTTCGCGCGCTGGCTGTCGTTCCTGATCCTGCTGGTTGCGGCGCTGCTTCTCGGGTGGGGCTATTTCGTCGGCCACATGCCCTTTGCCGACCTGTTCATGACGGTCGTCGCCATCGCCGTCTCGGCCATCCCCGAAGGTCTGCCGGCGGTCATGACGATCACGCTGGCCATTGGTGTGCAGGCCATGGCGCGGCGCAATGCCATCGTGCGCCGTTTGCCCGCGATCGAATCCATCGGGTCGGTCTCGGTCATCTGCACCGACAAGACCGGCACCCTGACCCGTAACGAGATGGTGGTGGTGGCCGCCGAGACAGCCGAGGGCAGCTTTGTTATCACCGGCGACGGCTACGCGCCCGAGGGTGAGATCACGCCGCCGGGCGACCTGTCAGCACTCGCCCGCGCCTCCGCCTTGTGCAACGACGCGGCTCTGCATGACCGAAACGGGGTCTGGACGGTCGAGGGTGACCCGATGGAGGGCGCGCTTCTGGCCTTTGCGGGCAAGGTTGCAGTGGAAACGTCGGCGCGCAGGCTGGACGCCATTCCCTTCGACAGCCGCCACCGCTTCATGGCCGTGCTCACCGAGGGGTCGGACGGTCGGATGATCCATGTGAAAGGCGCACCCGAACGGGTGTTGCGGATGTGCGGGGGTGCGGATTACGCCCATTGGCATGACCGTGCCGAGGCCATGGCCCGACGCGGTCTGCGCGTGCTGGCTCTGGCCGAACGGGCCGCGCCTGCCGGACAGATCGACCCCGCCGCGCTGGAGGGAGGTCTGACCCTCCTCGGCCTCGTCGGTCTGATCGACCCCCCGCGACCCGAGGCCATCGCTGCCGTAGCGGAATGTCGTGCAGCGGGCATCCGGGTGAAGATGATCACTGGCGATCACGCTGGCACCGCCGCAGCCATCGCCGCACAGATCGGCCTGCAGAACCCGGACCGCGTTCTGACCGGCGCAGAGCTCGACAAGCTGGATGATGCACAACTGGCGTTGGAAGTAGCCTCGGTCGACGTCTTCGCCCGCACCAGCCCTGAGGACAAGCTGCGCCTGGTCACGGCGTTGCAGGCCAACGGCCTGTCGGTCGCCATGACCGGCGACGGAGTGAACGACGCCCCCGCCCTGAAACGCGCTGATGCAGGGATCGCCATGGGCCTCAAGGGCTCTGAGGCCGCGAAAGAGGCGGCTGATCTGGTGCTTGCCGACGACAACTTCGCCTCCATCGCAGCTGCCGTGCGCGAGGGTCGGACGGTCTACGATAACGTCAAGAAGGTCATCAGTTGGACCCTGCCCACCAATGCGGGGGAGGCGATGGTCGTCATCGTCGCCCTGATCGCGGGCATGGCCCTGCCGATGACGGCGGTGCAGATCCTGTGGGTCAACCTGATCACCGGCATCACCCTTGGCCTTGCCCTTGCGTTCGAACCGACGGAATCCGGCACGATGGCCCGCCCGCCCCGCCGCCGCGATGCGCCCATCCTGTCGGGGGAACTCGTCTGGCATGTGGTGCTGGTCGCCACCCTGTTCCTTGCCGCCGTCTTTGGGATGTTCACCTATGCGCTTGATCGTGGGTATTCCCTGCCGCTTGCCCAGACGATCGCAATGAACACGCTGGTGGTGCTGGAAATCTTCCACCTCTTCTTCATCCGCAACATCCACGGTACCTCGCTTACCTTGGCCGCGGCGCGAGGGACAAAGGTGGTCTGGACCGTCGTCATCGCCATCACCGCGGCGCAGTTTGCAGTCACTTACATCCCGGTGCTGCAGTCGGTTCTTGGAACCGAACCAGTTGTCCTGTTCGACGGGTTCCTTATCGTTGGAATCGGCGTGGCGTTCTTCGCAATCATCGAGATCGAAAAGCAGATCCGGCTGGGACTTCAACGCAGATAAGCCCGAAGATTGATGTGTGCCAGACTTGAAGGGTCGGTTGGGCCTGATGCTCGATCCAGGGTGACCTACGGGAAAAGAGGCATCTGCGAACAGAATGCTTGTGCGGCGCTAACGATCCGCGTGAGAGTGTGTCAATGAAATCTCTTTGCTATCGGTAGTGTTGTTTTGTATCGCCGCACCATTATAGCGGGAGTCGGCGTCATGAAGCACCGTGTCCGGACCGCGGCGGCAGCCGCGGCAATCACCGTATCAAGCCTTGTCGGGTCGGTCGAGCCGGCGCAGGCCTATCAGGTCGACTGCGCCATCTTGCTTTGCCTAGCAGGTGGCTGGCCGGCGTCGGCGCCTTGTGCCCATGCCCGCGCGGTCTTCATCCGTCGGATCACGCCTTGGCCGATCGAACCTCCCTTGCAGATCTGGCGTTGCCCGATGGGGGCGTCGTTCAACGCCCCTGCCCCGCTCTCGCCGATGGAACGGCTTTACGACATCGCCTTCCAGGAGGCGCCTCAGGTCAGCACCCCGAGAGATCCCCTGCCCCTTGTCCGAGTCCAGTCAGACGAGCGCGCTGACATCGACATCTCGGGTGATGCCTTCGATTTCGTCCGCAGCATCCGCGTGTTTCACATCCAGTTCAGCCAGCGCCGGAACCGAGACGGCGACTGCATCACCTCGGACTCCACTCGCCTCGGCTCCTATGGGGTCCAAGGCGACTATCACTGGACCCGGTCCAGCGTCGCCCAGGTGCCGCCCGCCTCCGATCTGCCCAATACCGGACACTGCAACTGGGTGAGTTACCGCTCGGTCTTCGTCGACTGGCGCGATCATGAAGGCAACTACGGCTTCGAAGAAGTCCGCTACTGAACCCGGCCGGGCCTGCATCACGTAGGCCCGCCTCCGACCCACCTTGCACCGGAGACTGTGCACCGAACCCGAAAAGGGAAACGACGCCAGACCGAAAAGCCTGACGCCGCGCTAGAAGAACCCGTGAACAAGGATCTTCTAGCGCACTGTCCGAACCTCTGCAACCAGCAAAGTTGTTTTGCTGGCAAAAAGGTTGTTTTCTCTCGGCATGGGGTCGTCTCTCGAGGAGACACCGACCATGGAACCTACGACCGGTCTGATCTTGCGAAGGATCACACAGACAGACCTATCCGTTTCCGCCCACAAGCTGGCGACTGTCATTCTCGACGCCATCGCGTGGAAGGAGGGCTACAACGGGCTGTCACGCGGGACGGCCGCCTTCACGCTCGCGGATCTTGCGTCCAAAATGAGCATCTCGCGCCAGTACCTGACCGAACTGCTGGCGGAACTCGAGGCGTCCGACTTGGAGCTGAGGCGAGAGAAGCCAAACGGCAAGTTCGCCCCTTGGCTCTTCCGTTTCGCTGCCTTTGACGCAGAGGGGGAAGAGCAGGATGTTGAGTCAGGCACAGGCGACACATCACCATCTAGAGATAAAGATAACAAAACTGTATTCTCAGGGCAGATCACCATTGGTGCTGGCTCGAACGTCTTCCAGACCTGCTGGGCCGAGTTGATCAAGGCGGCAAAGAAGGCCCTGCCCTGCTGGAACGTCGACACGCAGGTGATCTGGGACCGCTTCCTAGCCTTCAACCGGTCGCGCGGGAACGACAAGGTTCCGGCCGGTTTTCTGCTCGGGTTCATGCGTCGCTGGCGAACGTCACCTGGTACGGGGATCCGACCGGAGGCTGCGCTTACGTCGGAGCAAGCGCCTGATCTACGGGAGCGGGAGTTGCACGACCAGATCAAGGCTGCGCCAAGTGGCAACCGGCAGTTTCACGCTTCAGACCTGTGTCGGCTCATCGGGCAAGCGGCTTACGAAGCTCGTGTTCTCGATGTTGTCCGGCAGTTCGGCTGCCCAAGGTTTACCGCGACGCTCGCCGTTCATGGCAGGGCCGTGATGGCAGGCGAGATCGGGCGATGACGGTGGAGCGATCCAGTCGTGGTGCAGTATTGCTGAACGCTTAGGCGGGGGAAACCGGCATCCGTGATCGGCAACGAACATCGGCAAAAGCTTGGACTTCATTCCGTAAAGCGCTAATAGGTATGAGTACTTCTCTATACACAAGATCGGCAAAGAATGATCGAGACACCCGGCAGGATCGAACCTTGCTTCTTTGAAGAGCACATACCGGCCAGCCTGGCGGACCTGTCGGTCGAGATTCAGCGTGAAGCGGCAGGGCTGGGACAAGGTCTGCACTCGGACAGCGCGGCCGAACTGGCTGACCTGGTCAGGGTGATGAATTGCTACTACTCGAACCTGATAGAGGGGCACAACACGCGCCCTCGGGACATCGAGCGCGCCCTCGCCGGGGCCGAATTGGAAGCCGAAACGCGGCCCCTCGCACTCGAAGCCCGCGCCCATGTCATCGTCCAGCGTTCGATCGACAAGATGCATCGGGAAGGCTCGCTGCCCCGGCCTACTTCCGTCGCTTTCCTCACATGGGTTCACAAGACCTTCTACGAGGAAATGCCTGACGAGTTCCGGCGCATCGAACATCCGGATGGTACGATCGAGCCGATCATTCCGGGGCGCATGCGGCAGGAGGGCGACAGCGAAGTCGCTGTCGGTCGCCATCTGCCGCCCTCCTCGGGTCGGGTCGCAGCCTTTATGGATCACTTCGACAAGCGGTTTCAGATTGCAGCCCGCTCGGCAAGCGGGCGGATCATCGCCATCGCCTCGGCGCACCACCGGCTTAACTACGTCCACCCGTTTCCCGATGGGAACGGGCGGGTCAGCCGGCTGATGTCGCATGCGATGGCGCTTGAGGCCGGAATCGGAGGTCAGGGGCTTTGGTCTGTCTCGCGCGGATTGGCACGTGGGCTGGCGGACCGGGGCGAATACAAGCGCATGATGGACATGGCCGATACCCCCCGTCGCGGCGATCGCGACGGGAGGGGCAATCTGTCTGAGGCAGCCCTGAAGACCTATTGCGAATGGTTCCTGAAGGTGACGCTGGATCAGATCACCTTCTCGGCGAAACTCTTTGACCTTGGTGGTCTGGAGAAACGCTACCGGCGGTTGGTCGAAGACACGATCGACGATAAGCGTGCGCCCGACCTCATCTCGGCGGTCCTTCGCTATGGCACGCTGGAGCGCGGCGAGGCGCCGATCGTGCTCAAGACGTCCGAGCGCACGGCGCGCAACACGCTGAGCAAGCTGACCTCAGCCGGCTACCTGTCATCCGCCTCGCCGAAGACGCCCGTGCGACTGGCATTCCCTCTCGACTACCGGGAGCGCCTTTTCCCGAACTTGTTCGCAGACGGGGACATCCCCGAGTAGCGACGCGGCTGACTAGAAAGTCATGCAGCAGGCCACTGGGGTCTTCAGGTCGTCGCTTTCCACATCCTGAACCGCCCCTGTCCTGTCACCTCACGGATCAGCCTCCGCGCCTCCATCCATGCAAGGTTGCGCTGGACGGCGGCGCGGCTAGCGCCAGTCAGGGCCTCGGCCATCGGCGCAGAGACGAGTGGCCACTCGGTCAGCACCGCGCACAAGGCCGGGGGCGTCCTGCCCGAGAGCGATGCCAGCTCGGCCACTGCTCGCGCCGACCATGCCTCGGTATCGTCAAGCTGCCGCATCGCGGTCAGGCAGGCGGTCTCCATCCCGTCGATCCAGCATGCCAGACGGACGGTCGGTGGCCCCCCAGCGCGCAACCCTCCTGCCCCTCCCATCGCCAGTGGCGCAAAGATTGCGCCGCTCCCGTCACCGGCGGCGATCCGGGCGGCTGTCACTGCCGCTTCCATCCTGTCTCCGTGCTGCCCGAGACCGGCCAAGCTCCAAAGGTGGAAGCCCATGCAGGCGCGGCTGATTGGGTGGAGATCGGCAGCTTGCGCCATCAAATCCAGCCAACCGCCCGCGCGGTCCGTGAAGGGCTCGACCTGATGCTCCATGTTCTCGGGGTCACGGCGATCCAGGAAGGCGGCCAAGTCAATTTCTGGCCTCGGTCCGCCCGTCAACCGCCGCACCGCCCAACCAACGCGTGCGAGGGCCGCTGTGTCGTCCTGGACACCGCACAGGCGCATCGAGATCCACAGTGCCAACCGATCTGGCGCAACCCTGTCGCCTGCGAACCAACTCAGGTCGGCTGCCTCGATCAGGGCCAGCCTGTGGCGCCACCCCACTGGTCCGCGCTTGAGCCGTTCATCCAGCGCGCCAAGCCGACCTGCGACGCGGGCGAGGCGCGCGGCATGGCCCGCCTCTGCCCTGCGCCAGTCATCGAGAACCACGGTCTCGTGCTGCTCCGCTCTTGGCCCTGGCGGCAGATCGTCGGGCTCGTCGACGATCGGACCGGGCAGGAACCACTGTCGCTTTTCCTTCACGATTTCACTGCGTGGTTTTCACATGATTTCCGCAAGGTACCTCCGGAAGTGGCGCGGGTTTCTGCTTTGCGATTTCAATTTCATTATGGACTTCAATAGGTTTTGAAGGG
>Ga0209570_1000462_pt1 | contig 46486 bp, 23 predicted proteins | sample EBPBio172007_DNA_FD_185861 | JGI IMG/M metagenome (GOLD analysis project Ga0209570, IMG submission 185861) | Wastewater treatment Type I Accumulibacter community from EBPR Bioreactor in Madison, WI, USA - Reactor 1_9/17/2007_ DNA (SPAdes)... | ecosystem: Engineered > Bioreactor > EBPR >... | reverse complement strand
TAAAAATATACGTATCTGGTGCCAAATTGGTGTAAGTGACTAGCCGCTGGTCGCTAGTAACGGTGCGCCATTCTCGGTCAAAACCAACTAGTTGAAACATGTATTGGTTTTTTAATGGGTCGGTATAGTCCAGAGAGGCAAATTCCATCGAGAACACATTGTCGGCATACGATAATTGAATATCCGATACCTGTTCGAGGGGTTTATTTAAAATGACCCGACCATTGGGTAAGGAGCCTGTGGGGATAGACTGGTTGAAAATTTTAAAGTCGGTAATGGCAATTTCGGGGGCTTTTTTCAAAAAACGGACTTGCTCTGGACGAATAACGGTAAGTCCGTTGATTCCGCCAAAATAGAGAATACCATCGGTACTCTGGACGCCCGTCGCCTGGTTAAATTGGTTTGAAATCAAGTAGGAATTTTTAGTAAAATCAAAGTTTAACCACTGGTTCATGGCAACATTAAAACGACTGACACCTCGGAAGGTACTAATCCAGAGGTAGCCGTTTTTATCTTCCAAAATGCCCATTACTGCATTGGAAATCAGTCCGTTTTGTTCCGTAAAATGTTTGAATTTACCATTGCCCAGCCAAAGGTTAAGCCCTCCACTTTCTGTTCCTACCCAAATTCGCCCTTTGGAATCTTGAAAAATACACCGAATGTCATTGGCCGAAAGGCTCATGGGATTTTCTTTTTCTTGTTGGAAACGTTGACTTCTTCCCGTTTTCTTATCAAAAAGATTGAGCCCTTTGGTGTCAGTTCCTACCCACAACCGATCTTGCTGGTCACTAAAAACCACCATTACGTCATCACTTGAAAGACTACCTGCTCGGTTTGGGTCGAAGGTAAAGCGAGTAAATTTGCCCGTTTGGCTATCATCTAGCCGCGCTAAGCCACCCCCCAAAATACCGATCCAAAGTACACCAGTTTTGTCTTCGGTTATTGACCAAACGTTATTTCCACCGATCGTTTGGGTGTTGCTAGGATGAAAACGAAAATGCTTAAAACGACGTAAAATTGGGTCAAAAAGACTCAGCCCATTTTCAAAATAGCCCAGCCAAATTCGGTTTTTTGAGTCTTCAAAAATCGTTTTTACCACACTCCCGTAGGAGGCTGGCTGATTTGAAATAGGTGAAAAGGTTTGAGTATTTCGTTCAAAAAGATTGAGTCCACCGCCGTCGGTTCCAATGTACATTTGGCCGTTTTTGGTTTCGCAAATACTCAACACCGAGCGGTGGCTTAGTTCTCCCGTTTTGCTGCCCGTTTGGGTAAAAGATTCAAAACGGGTTTTGTGGGCTTTGTATACATTGATTCCCCCGTTAAACGTACCAATCCAAACATTGTCATCGCGGTCGATGAGGATATTTAGAAGGGCATTGGAGTTTAGTTTTCCTTTCGTTTTGCCGTACTGAACTACCGAAAACGTAGCCGTTTTTGGGTTGAGAATATTTAGTCCACCGCCATCGGTTGCTAATAAAAGGTGACCATTAGCTGCTTGAGCAATCCCCATAATGTTGTTGGAGGATAAGCCTTGGGGCATGGCATAATGTTTAGTTTCGAGCTTAGGTAGCTTGATTTGGTATAAACCTGAGCCTTGCGTCCCGACCCACAAATCGCCATTGGCATCATTGAAAAATACCTTTCCAAAGCTTTCAAAATCGGTATCATTGGTACCAATGGAATGAAATTGACGGAAGGTTTGCTGTTTTTCGTCAAATTGATAAATACCTTTTCCGCTCGTTGCAACCCAAATTCGACCGCTTATATCTTGCGTAATGGCAGAAACTTCATCGAACTGAAGTGAAGAGTTTGCTTTGGAAAAGTGCGTTATTTTTTGCTTTTGAGCGTCGTAGCACCAAACTCCAGCCCCAATCGTTCCAATCCAGATACGTCCTTGGCGGTCTTCAAATAAATGCTTAATCCATTTTTTTGCCAATGGCTTAAAGAGAGACTCCTCACTCAAATTTCGAAATATACCCGTTTTTACATCCCGAAAATTGATGCCCTCGGTTTGGGTTCCTATCCAGAGATTTCCCTTAGAGTCTTCTAAAACACTATGAATACTTTTGCCTTTAAAGTCGGGCGCATTGGCACTTGATTCTCTAAATACGCGGCACTCGTAGCCGTCAAAGCGCACTAATCCATTTTTGGTGCCAATCCAGATAAAGCCTTGTTTGTCTTGGGTGAGGCAAAAAACGGTATTGTGGGGTAAACCTTCGGTAATAGACAGATAGTCGAAATGTTCGAAGTTCGATTTAGCAAGCGCGAAGCGAACAACACCCACGAATATAAAGCCTAGTAATAATCGTAACATCTGAGGTAGGAATCAAAAATCGAAAGTTACTACGAACAACTGTAAACGACAAAAGGCTGCCTCCGTAATGGAAACAGCCTTTCGTTTAATTTGTTCAACTTTATTACGAGCCGAAGGCCACGAACCTAGTCGATTTTAACCACTTTTAAGGTAGCTTGTTTATCTGGACTCACTACTTGTAAGAAGTACATACCACTTGGCAATTGGCTCACCTCAAACTCTTCTTGGTGCGCGTTGGTCTCAGGAACGAAGGTACGAAGCTCTACTTTACGCCCTGCTGCATCCGACAAAGTGGCTTTTACTTGCTCGCCTTTGCTGCCTGCTACTTTTAAGCGTAGAGTTTTTGAAACAGGGTTTGGCATTACCTGAGCAAAAGCCCCTTTTGTCATTCCGTTAGGGTCTAAATCCGCTGAAACCTTTGCAGCACCCACACCCACACCATCTTTCGATTGAATTCTAAACCAGTATTCTTGGTAGGCCAATACATTACCTTGTGGTTGACGAGTCGACGGGTAGATACTTCCCCAGCCTTTCATATCCCAGTAACGAACGCTGAGTTTATACAATCCTTTTGGTAGACCCACATCGTACACGTTTCCACCGACACCGTTGTCCTCATAAAAACCGTAAGCAGGGTGGTTTTGAGCGTATAATTCTGTAAATCCATCGCGGTTAGCGTACATAAAGTAAGGGGCGTTGTTTTCGTGGGTATTGTACGAACGAACCACTCCTACTTCTGGCGTTGCTAACATATCGAACGTCAACGAACCATTCGTTCCTAACGCACACGCATCCACTTGAATCGTCCAAAAACGGGGAGCCGTTTTATTGACATTTTCAACAAAGTACAACGTTGGGTTTTGCTGAGTGCTGTTATCTAAGCTAGGGCCGCCGTCGGGAGTAATGAACTGATTCGTCCAAAGGTTACGATCGTTGGCTGATTTAACAGCAGACCGTGATTGGCCAATGTTAATAAACGTCAATTCAAAGGCTTTCCAACGAACCGAGAGGCGTACACTTTCTGTACTCTGACAACCGTCAGTAAAGATACACTTAGCCCAATAGGTTTGGGTGGTTACATTATCGAAAGCTACTTGGAAACTATTTTCGTTGACACCTGTATTCCAAAATGCCTTACTACCTGCTGGACAATTTGCGGATACCGTCACGGTAGTGCCAGTACATACAACCGTCTGTGAAGCGCTTACCATTGGTGCTACATTGACTGGTAATACGGTAAATGTTACCACGTTACTCTTTTCGCTTAAGCAACCTGCATCTGCTTGGCAACGTGCATAGTAGGAGGTAGTTTCCGAAGGAGTGGTACTTGGTAAACTTGACAAGAGCTCGTTGGTGGTAGCATTGTACCAAAGGGTCGTCATTCCCGTACATGTCGTTGTGCTAGTCATCGGAACTGGCGTACCGCAGTTGCTGGTAGGGTTTAGGCTTACGACAGGGGCTGCCAGAGACGAAACGGTTTTCAAACTCATCGGAGCCGATTCTGATTCGATACACGATGGTGTACCGTCTGCCTTACGGCAACGTACTCGGTACGTATGCACTTGGCCATCGGCTTGCTGAGTAGGTACAATAGATGCGTAGTTGGCGCCATCTACTGAATAAAGCACCATCTCGCCAGCAGCACATGTGGCATTGAACACCAACGTAGTACCTGCCAAGTCACAAACGGTTTTTGACTCACCCGCATTTACCGTTACTCCGTCGGCTACCATTGAAACTTGTTGCGGTACTGAAGCACGATAATTGATTCGTAATGAGATGATTCCTGTGTATGTCGTTGAACAATTAATGTCGCAAGCTGCTTGGTAGCGATATAATTGGTTGTCTGAAGGTTGTGTGGTTGGTGCGCTAGCTGTCCAACTACCCCAAGTCCCACTGCCTATTTGTACACGCCACTGAGGGGTACCCACTACACAATTGGTAGTTACGGTAAATTGCAAGCCATTAGACGGATTGGAATCAATATCACACAACGTCTGAGTATTACCTTCATTGAACTCTTGTTGTTGAGCGCTCAGTTTAATATCAGGTTTACCTTGAACCACCACCGCTACTGAGTTGCCTACGTTAGAGCTACATCCGTTGGCATCGCTTACACTTAATAAGGTGTAGGTGTAGATACCTGCGGTACTCGTTGCAACAGAGGTAGTTGTAGTATTACCTGTTGATACCAATGGTGTTTGAGTCGAACCATTGATTTGGTAGTTAAAGGTGTAAGGCGATGTACCATTAGCCCCCGTAAACGTCACTTGAGGTGCGGTGCCATTCAAGCAGACAGTGGCATTACCTGCAATCGTTGCCGTTGGCAGCGGTGTATTGTTGATGGTACCTGTACCATCCAAGCTAGCACCTCCTCCGCTCAGGCTAACATTACGGCTATTTGCATTTAGACTACTCAAACGAAGTAAAAGGGTTTCGTTGGGTTCATCTTTACAATCTCCATTTACAGTAACAGTCACTGTTTTTGCGGTTTCGCCAGCCGCAAACGTTAGGGTACCTGACGTGCTTACGTAGTCATTGTCGGCGGTTGTGGCGGTGCCATCTACGGTAGTATAGTTGACTACCACAGCCGCGTCAGATGGGTTTGAAAGATTTACGTTAAACGTCATCATTGTTGTACCCGTACTTCCCTCAAATACCGATGGATTTGACACGGTGATGACTCCAGCATCGTCGTTAGTTATTGTACCCGTACCCGAACCATCCAAAATTGCTGCATTGATTGGATTGCTTAAAGTCATTAGAATGGTTTCATCCAATTCTACGGTTTGGTCTCCATTAATCACTACAGTGATTGTTTGCGACAATGCACCACCTGCGGTAAAGGTAGCTGTACCACTTGCAAACGTCTGATAGTCGTTGCCTGTTGTGGCAGTACCTCCAGTGATGGCGTAGTCGATTGAACAAGCATTGGCATTGACCGTACGGCTAATCGTGAATGTCAAATTGGTCGTTCCACTGTTACCTTCGGTGATAGTGACGTCATTGATAGAGAATTGCGTATTAACAATTTGAATGGCATAATCTTCTACTTCTCCGTCGTTGGCTACACCTTCGGGGCTTAGTCCTCCAGCAGTACTCAAGCGGAATCGAGCAAAACTGTTGCTCGGAGTAGCACCCGCAGGTACGTTGAATGTAAGCGAATTGCTACCCGATGTTACCGCCACATTATTGAATACTTTTTCCGTAACGTCGAAAGTACCATTGTTGTCAAAGTCAACCCAAGCATCAAGTTTACCTGCTGCTGAGGCATTGACTGTTACGCTAGCAGAAGTGTTGAGTACCAATACAGATGGTAGTGTTACCCCATCGTCGTCCGAACCATCTCCTGATGCCGTCGCGTTTGGTTGTCCGTCTAAGTCGGCATCTATTGTTGCTCCGAGACGAATACCTCCTGGAGCATTGGCGTGGCGTGGACCGTTGCTTGCTGAAAGCGTTTTGTAGGTGTCAGGTGCGTCGCCCCAATCCAATTCGTCGTTTTCGATGGTGTTTGTTTGTGATGTTCCTCCTACGGTCACTCCCGAAGGTGCTCCAGAAATGGTTCCCAAAGCGACTACAAAGTCCTCGTTGTTTTCAATTTTTAGATCTCCGTTGACTTGTACGGTGATAGTTTTGGTTTCATTGGCCGTACCTGTGAAGGTCAATGAACCATCATTGTCAACGTAATCATTGTCAGCCACAGTTGCTGTGCCGTCGCTTGTGGTATAAGCTACGGTAAAACCACCTTGTACTGCATTTGTCAAGGTTGCGGTAAAGGTGTAGGCGACTGTGCCTGTGTTGGTTTCCGTTTTTGAGGTTCCACCCGTCAACGTGACTGTTGAAGCATCGTCGTTGGTAATAGTTCCCGTACCTGCTGCCGTTCCTATAGTAACGTTACGACTCGGTGCCGATAAACTACTCAAAGCGACGTTGAAGATTTCATTGGCTTCCACTTTTGAATCGTTGGTGATACTTACACTCACGGTTTGGGCGGTAGTACTACCTGCTGTAAACGTTACCGTTTGGTTGGTTACGGCTGTGTAGTCGTTGTCGGTAGTTGTAGCGGTACCATCAGAAGTACTAAAATTCACAGTGACATTTATATCTACTGGATTACTTAAATTCACGGTAAATACTTGTGGCGTTGTGGCTTCACTTTGGCTCACATTACCTGCTAATGAAACAGTGGCGGCATCATCGTTAGTAATGGTAGCAGTTTGTGGAGTTCCACCTGGCGTAATTGCGGCAAGTTGAATGGCGGTTGTCGATGTAATTGCCCCCAACGCGGCACTGAATGTCTCGTTGGCCTCCACTAGGTTATCACCGCTGACATTGACTGTCCAAGTTTGGGTTTCATTAGCCGTCCCTGCAAAAGTTAGATTGCCGTCATTGTCGGTATAATCAGTACCCGCTGTAGCGGTACCATTGTTGGTAGTATAGGCGACAGTGAAACCACCTTGTACAGGAGCTGATAGAGTGGCCGTGAAAGTATAGGCGGTGTTTCCGCTATTTCCTTCATTTTTGGCAACACCCCCTGTCAATGTCAAGGTAGCCGCGTCGTCGTTATTGATAGTCCCGGTTCCAGTTGCGGTGCTAATGGCTCCGTTGGTTGGGTTAGAAAGAGTGACAATTACGGTCTCATTATCTTCCACGACATTGTCACCGTTGATAACCACCGTAATGGTCTGAGTTAATGGCCCTCCAGCGGTGAAGTTAATGGTTCCTGATGCAAAGGCCTGATAGTCGTTGCCCGAAGTCGCAGTCCCCCCTGTGATGGCATAATCTACGGATGATGCTGTCGAGTTGGTCGTACGGCTAATGGTGTAGGTCAGGTTGGTAGTGCCACTATTTCCTTCAGTAATGGATACATCGTTGATGGAGAACAAGTTGTTTAGAATCATTACTTGATAATCTTCAACTTCACCTTCGGTTGCGGCACCAGTGGGAGAAAGGCCACCTGCGTTGCTCACTCGGAAGCGAGCAAAGGATGTTCCAATGCTTGCCCCCGCAGGTACATTGACGGAAATAGTGTTAGCACCAGCTACTAAGTTTGCCCCATCGGCTACCTTTTCGCCTGCATCGTTCCAATCGCCGTCACGGTTAAAATCAATCCATGCATCTAGTTTTGAAACTGCAGATGCAACGACCGACACGTTGGCTGTGGTGTTGAGAATAAAGGCACTAGGTAAAGTGACTCCATCGTCGCCTGTAGCATCACCGTTGGCGGTTGCGGTAGGCTGCCCATCCAAATCACCCGTTACAGTTGTTCCCAAAAATACACCTCCAGGGGTGAGCGTATGGCGAGCACCGTTGTCAGCAAGGGTAGTGGGGTACGAACTGGCAAAACTACTTAGGCCTGCCGTCGGCGCGTCGCCCCAATCTAGTTCGTCGTTGTTGATGGTTCCCGTTTGTGATGTTCCCCCTACGGTCACTCCCGCAGGAGCGCTGGAAATTGCTCCCAAAGCGACTACAAAATCCTCGTTGTTTTCAATTTTTAAATCTCCGTTGACTTTTACGATGATTGTTTTGGTTTCACTTGCCACGCCAGCGAAGGTCAACGAGCCATCATTATCAATATAATCATTATCAGCCACGGTTGCTGTCCCATCGTTTGTTGCATAGGCGACGGTTAATCCCCCCTGGACAGGATTGTTCAAGGTAGCGGTAAAGGTATAATCCACCGTACCAGAGTTACCTTCTGCTTTCGCAGTAGCCCCCGTGAGGGTGACTGTAGCCGCATCGTCATTGGTAATTGTGCCTGTGCCTGTAGTGGTCCCAAAAATTACATTTCGACTTGATGCCGACAAGCCACTCAACGTGACGTTGAAGGTTTCGTTTGGTTCTACAATATTGTCATTTGTTACAGCTACATTCACCGTCTGAGCTGTAGTGCTACCTGCAGTGAAAGTTACCGTTTGATTGACAGGTGTATAGTCGCCTGATGTTGTTACATCTGTGGTGGCAAAGTTCAAGGTGACATTTACATCAACGGGATTGCTCAAATTCACCGTAAATACCTGTGGTGTGGTAGCTTCGCTCTGACTCACATTACCCGCCAATGATACAATTGCTTGGTCATCGTTGGTAATGGTAGCCGTTCTAGTCGGGCTACCACTCAGGCTAACAGAAGATGACAACGTACCTGATATTGAACCAATAACGACTGTAAACTCTTCGTCCAATTCAACTTTTAAATCTCCATTGACGAGTACCGTGATGGTATGTTTTTCTCCAGGCGTTCCAGTAAATGTTAGTGAGCCATCATTATCTTGGTAATCGCCATCGGCTTTCGTTGCGGTTCCATCGTTGGTATTATAATTAACGGTAAACCCTCCTGTTACCTCTTTGTCTAAAGTGAGTTCATAGGCATAGGCAACTGTTCCCAAAGCGCCTTCATTTTGTGCTGCTACTGTACTAAGGGTTAAAGTAGCGAAGTCATCGTTGTTAATTGTTCCCGTGCCCGTTGCGGTACCTATTCCTCCATTTATAGGATTCGAGAGGGTCACAATCACAGTCTCATTGCCTTCCACGACATTGTCACCGTTGACTACTACCGTGATAGTCTGAGTTAATGGACCTCCAGCGGTGAAGTTAATGGTTCCCGAAGCAAATGTTTGGTAATCACTTCCCGAAGTCGCAGTTCCCCCCGTAATGGCATAATCTACGGATGATGCCGCCGAGTTGGTGGTGCGGCTGATGGTGTAGATCAAGTTGGTAGTGCCACTATTTCCTTCAGCAATGGATACATCATTGATAGAGAACTGATTATCCAAAATAGATACTTGATAATCTTCGACTTCACCTTCGGTTGCAGCACCAGTAGGAGAAAGGCCACCTGCATTGCTAACTCGGAAACGAGCATAGGATGTACCTACACTTGCTCCCGCAGGTACATTGACGGATATAGTGTTAGAACCGACTGCTAGGTTTGCCCCATCTGCTACTTTTTCGCCTGCATCGTTCCAATCACCGTCGCGATTAAAGTCAATCCACGCATCTAGTTTTGAAGCCGCCGAGGCAACGACGGTTAGGTTTGTGGTAGTATTAACAACAAAGGCACCTGGCAAAGTGACTCCGTCGTCGCCCGTAGCATCGCCATTGGCGGTTGCGGTAGGCTGCCCATCCAAATCAGCAGTCACAGTTGTTCCCAAAAATACACCTCCAGGTGTCAGCGTATGGCGAGCACCGTTGTCGGCAAGGGTAGTGGGGTAGGAACTAGCAAAACCACTTAGGCCTGACGTCGGCGCATCGCCCCAATCGAGTTCATCGTTGTTGATGGTTCCTGTTTGTGACGTACCTGCTACGGTAACTCCTGCAGGGGCACTGGAAATTGCCCCTAAAGCCACGGTAAATGTTTCGTTGTTTTCAATTTTTAAATCTCCGTTGACTTGTACGGTGATAGTTTGGGTTTCATTGGCCGCTCCTATAAATGTCAATGAACCATCATTGTCAACGTAATCATTGTCAGCCACGGTTGCTGTGCCGTCGCTTGTGGTATAAGCTATGGTAAAACCACCTTGTACTGCATTTGTCAAGGTTGCGGTAAAAGTATAGGCTACTGTGCCTGAGTTTCCTTCTGCTTTAGCAATAGCCCCCGTGAGGGTGACTGTAGCTGCATCGTCATTGGTAATTGTACCTGTGCCAGCTGAAGTTCCTAAAATTACACTTCGGCCCGATGTCGACAAATTACCCAGTATGACGTTGTAAGTTTCGTCAGGTTCAACAATATTGTCATTTGTTACACCTACATTGACGGTTTGGGTGGTTGAATTGGCGGGGAATGTTACTGTTTGGTTGGTAATTGTGGTGTAATCCGTGCCAGCGGTGGCAGTACCACCACTAGTGGTACTGAAATTAACACTTACAGCTACATCTACGGGATTGCTGAGGCTCACAGTAAATGCCTGTGCACTTGTGGCTTCACTTTGGGTTACATTTGATGCCAACGACACTGTAGCTGCATCGTCGTTGAGGATGGTACCTGTACCTGGGACTCCAGATGCTATATTTCGCCCAGAAGCTACTATATTATTTATTTCTACTGTAAAAGTTTCATTCAGTTCTACGGTAACATCACCAGCCACTGCGACGTTAAAAGTATGGGTTTCTGATGCTGTTCCAGTGAAAGTTAAAGTAGAGGAATTGCCTGTAAAATCAGAAGGAGACATAGCACTCGCATCTTGGGTGACAATAGTTACTGTATAGGGTACATCTACAGCCTTATCTGCACTAACCGTGAAGGTAAAAGTTGTCGTGCCACTATTACCTTCCGCATTCGAAACACTGTTAATACTAAGTGTCGTTTGATCATCATTGTTAATCGTTCCTGTTCCCGTAGCACCAGTGATGATGACACCATCAGGGGCACCTGAAAGAACAACACTGAAGGTTTCACTAAGCTCTACAATGTCGTCGGCATTGACCGTTACTGAGACGGTAGCAGTGTTACTGCCGCCTGCGGTAAAACTGACGGAACCTCCAGAAATGGCGGTAAAGTCAGCACCATTGGCTGTTCCTGTCGAGGTATTAACGGTTAGGCTAAATGCGTCTGCATTGTCACTTCGAGTAACTGTAAAGTTAAAAGTAGTAGAGCCCCCACCTGAGCCTTCGGCAGCTGTGGCATTGCCAATGCTCACCGTCGTAGGGGTTCTAAAGCCAAAGTCGACGCTTGTGTTATTTTCAACAAACGATGTTGAATAATTTAAGGTAATAGCTTGACTAGCAATGGAGCTATTGATAGCATCTTGGCCATTATCATCGTTGTCGGTATTATTGTCGGGGTCTGAGGCTGTTCCTCCTGGGCTTGAAATTAAGCCATTAAGTGGTTTTCCTGACCCAAATTCAGAAGACGGAATTTGGACAATATAATCGTCAGAACAGAGGTTAGGGAAGTTATATAATCCTCCTCCTGCGGTAGTAGCATTGGTAATATACGTATCACCAGCATCCAAAATCCCAGGCGTACTTCCATTGTCGCGGTACAAATTAACCAAAACACCGTCGATGCCCACGTCCCCTCCATCAAATAGACCGTTTTTATTGTTATCTCTGAACACCAAATTCCCTAACGAGTGTTTTGATAATTGATTCACGGTAGCGCTTATAGGGGCGCCAGCTACATCATCGGTCAAGACATTACTAAAGTTATTTCCAGTTACAGTCCCTTGGTTAGAGATTTGGCACACGCCAGCCCCGAGTGTGGGGTTGATTGTAACTTGAAACTTGATGATAATGTTTTTTTCCGCAGGCAACAAAAACCCATTCGGATCTCCAACCGGGACAGTTTCCCCCGAAAGCACTACGGATTTGCGGGCGGTTTCGTCGTGGGCCTCTTGTATGGCTTCTGGCGTAGGGGCCGTAGCTTCGTTATCAATTTCTTGTTTTGGCGCTTCAACCACTTGGGCTACATCGACCGTCTCAGTTTGGGGGCGGTCGATGGAAAGAAGCTCGGTGGCAATGCGGGCTGTTGGGTGGCCTGGGGTGAAGCAGGTGCTTCCAAAGGTTATACCCGTATTGGGGCCATAAGATGTTGTTGTACCGTTTGTATTGGTATTCAAGTTGGCAGACCAGTTGGTGGTAATATTGGGTGCCGTTCCTCCTCCTTGTAACAAAGCAACGGTAGAATTGAAGTGGCGTACTCTAAATGCTCGTGGATAGCCACTGGGTAAAGTAAGCGCATTGCTACGAATATGTCCACACAAGGTATTCATATCACCTCCCACATTATCTCCCAACGTCAGTATTATCCCTTCAAGGCCAGCAACAGTAGTTGTTGAATTGGTAACATTGTTACTTTCAAAAGTAACATCAAAGCGCCCACTTGCGGTTGTTGCGTTGACAGCTGAAAAATCTATTGGGATATCAATATTTGATGAAACAATACTTGAATTATTCTTGAATTCGACCATGGCCTGGCCATCATTTTCATGCAAAACACGCACCGCTGCGAATATTGTAGCGGTTGCGTTATTATTGGTAATGCTTGTATTATTGTTGACACGGCCATTCAAGTCGGAGCTGCTAAATGTAGATGCTAGTACGGAGACTTCCCCAGAAGACTCAATGACCGTGTTGTTGTTGATGTTATAATTCATGGTTGCAGTAGTACCATTTGAACCAACCTCAACGCCCGCCATTGCTCCTCCAAAACGCTGGACACTACATCCCGTCATGTTGAAGTTCATGGTAGAGTTCCCTTCCGCAAATACTTGAACCCCTTTAGTTCTAGCCCTTTGGAAAAAGTTATTGGTCAAGTTAACGGTGGCAGTAGCCGTGCCCTGCGTCCGCATTTCAAAACAGTCTGCCCCAACTGGCGAAGAAGCGGTATTATTCAACGTACAGTTGTTAACGGTTAAAGTTAAAGTGCCCGTTGTGTTTATAATGTGGCAGATTCGATAAGCTGAGTTTTGAAACGCTGAATTGGTGATAGAACACGTCCCTGATAAATTTCGGAACTTCAGGGCATTTTCTTCTTCAGCATTCCCATTATTAATTGACGTACAGTTATTAATGCTCAAATTGCTTACGCTCAAGCCCATGATGCCATGTTCCGCAGTATTACCAATATCAATGTTGTCTAAAGTAACTGTATTTGCCACATTCATGTAGACTGCGGCATAGCAAGCAGCTACATTATCTTGGTCGCAACTTCCGCTATAGCCTCCATCGGATGTTGTGTTTATGGAAGAAAGGTTCATGTTTTTGAGCGTAATGTTCGTAACATTTCTTAACTCCATACCGTATCCTGAAATGGTTGAGAGTGTTCCGCCTGAGCCATCCGTAGTGCCTGTTCCTGTTACTTGAAAGCTACCCGTAGTAGCTGTTAATTTTATCCCCACGGCGGCATTGGAAGCAGAGACACTTTGAATGATGGCGTCCAATGCCCCATTGTTAAAGTCGACTGCGGTTCCCCCCGTATTAGTGATGCTAACTTCACGAACTAGAGCATTGGTGAAACCATTTCCTTGTAAAGCAGTTCCACTGGTATTGTTGATGTTTACCCCGCGCACTTCGTTGTTCGACTGCATATTAATGGTATTCGCTGCCTGATTGATGATGGGACGTGTGCCATTAATACTTGGAATAGTTGCTCCTGCCATGGGTGGATGTACCGAAAAAGTTACTCCAGCCAAGGCTGCGAGGCTGGCCCCTACTGCCCCTTGACCAATCAAGTTCTGTTGCGACAATAGTAGCGTGCTTGTCGTATTGGTATAAGTACCTGAATATAGAAAGATGTTGTCGTTTGTACCGTCCAATGAGCTGCCATTGAAGGCGTTCATGGTATTGAATGGAGTATTGAGACGCCCATCGCCACCCGAGGGTGCGCTATCGTCAATAAACCAAATCATCCCAGTCACCGTAATAGTTACTTTGCCTGTTGCATTGAATGTGCCATCATTAACCGTGTAGAGAAAAGTAGTAGTTCCTTCAAAACCCGGGGTAGGGTTGAAAGTAAAACTTCCATTGGCGTTAAATGTAACGTTTCCTTGTGTTCCTGTCACGTCTACGGCTGTTACGCTTAGTACATCCCCATCCAAATTGACATCATTGTTTAATAAACCAGATCCTACTGGAACATCAATAGAGACGTTACCTACTGTAGAGTAGGCGTCATTGACCCCGATGGGGGCTGACTTAACCGAGCCAGGTACGAGGGTAGTGTTTGGGTCTATAGTATCGGTAAATTTTACTCCTGTGGCGTCGTCTACCGTGGAGGAGTTGGTGATGGTCACTGTGTATTCAATCACATCGCCAGGGGTAGGGCCAGAAGTGCCGTTGTCTGTTCCAACAAGAACCCCTGTTTTAAGAGCGGAAATAGAAGGAGCAAGCCACCACGTTTTCACTTGGGTTGCTACCGCATTTCCATGGTTTGTTGGGGCTAACGGACTTAGAAACGATTGCTCTTTGGGGGAGTGTGGGCTTGTCTTATTTCCTCTTGGGGTTGGTTGATTTTTAGCAGGCGACCCGTGAGGGACTAGGTACTTTTCTTCAGGAAGTGAAAAGAAATGGATTAGTACGCTGAGTAGAAAACTCACCGTGATGGGCATAGAATTTTTCATGACGTATTAGTTTTTCAATCTTGAGTAAATGAGATACAGCACGTTGTATACATCAAATGTAATGAAAAAAAATATCTAAAAAATAATTTTTATGTACTAAAAAATCTATCTTTGTCATAACTGAGTCACTAAACAACATACCATAAAGTGTATTTTTTTGTAGACTGACTCATTAATCAACGTTGAAAAACTCACCCATTTACTACTGTCATGCAAAGACGGCCATTTATCAAATTGCTTGGTATTAGCTTAGGTAGCATACCCATTATTTCCAGCGTGGTCTTTGCCAACCACTCAGCAAAAAACGCTTGGAATCAATACCTAGATCAACTTTTGAGTATTTGCCCTATTAGTTTATCTTCAACTGCTACTCCTACACCTCAGGGGCTATCCAACGAGTTTTTGGTTGCCAACAACCATTTGTATGAGTATAGTCAGGGAAATTATTACTTTCAAGTTTTTGAGCAGGTGCATCCAACGGCTGGGGTTCTTGACCTCATGATTCCATTTTGGAAGCGTCAGGCATCAGGACAATGGGAAAAAATCGCGTGCTGGTCTTTATTTGATCTTAGGGCGGTTGCCCAAGCCTCGCTGCAACTCAAAGAGTATACGTTTGACTCTCTTTTTCCTACCGAAAAAAGTATTGCTTCCAACTACCGTAGCAATAAAGGAGAAGTACGTCTTGAATCCTATCTTTACGAAAACAACAACGTTATAACCAATATTACTCTCTCCGACGGCTCAACGACCCTTTGGGAATCACGACCTTTATCTTAATTTTTATTGTTTCACTAAACCCTCAATTGTTATGGCAGAACCTTTTTTGTCCGAAATTCGGATTATGAGTTTCGTCTTTCCACCCAAAGGCTGGGCTCTCTGTAATGGGCAGCTACTACCCATTAATCAAAATCAAGCGCTTTTCTCTTTGCTAGGTACCACATTCGGAGGCGATGGGCGGGTAAATTTTGCGCTTCCCGATTTACGTGGCCGCACACCCATTCACGTAGGGGGTGGACATACCCTCGGAGAACGTGCAGGCGAACAGGCTCATACTCTCAGTATCGCTGAGTTGCCTACTCACACACACGTAGCAAATGCTACGAGTACAACCCAAAATACGATTGCACCTACCAATGGGCGTATCGCCGACACTACACCTTCAGAACTTTATTCAGGGGGAGGGAACCAAGTGGCTATGGGAGCTCAGATGATTGCTGGTACAGGGGGATCTCAGGCGCATTTAAATATGCAGCCATTTTTGACGCTTAGTTTTTGTGTTGCTTTACAGGGTATTTTCCCAAGTCAAACCTAGGTTTAAGCTAGAAGAACGAAAATTTAACATTTGAAAACCCTTAAATCATTTTACAAAAATGGCTCAACCTTATGTTGGAGAAATCCAAATGTTTGCAGGCAATTTTGCCCCCGCTGGATGGATGTTTTGCCAGGGTCAATTGCTGCCTATATCAGAATATGAAACACTTTTTATGCTTATAGGGACTACCTACGGTGGTGATGGACAAAGTACATTTGCACTTCCTGATTTGCGTGGTAGGATACCCGTTCACCAAGGTAATGGATTCATTTTGGCTGAAACAGGAGGTGCTGAGGAAATTACATTAACTGTATCTCAAATTCCTGCTCATAACCATGTTTTCATTGGAAGTGATAACTCAGGAGGAACGGGGAGCCCTTCGGGTGCTACTTTTGCACGTAATGCCTCTGCTAATTTTTATACAAACGATACCTCAGTCGGATTCGTTAATTTAGCGACTTCTACCATTAGTTCAGTTGGAGGCTCACAACCGCACACCAATTTTCAGCCTTACCTCTGTATTAATTTTATTATTTCGTTATTTGGAATTTTTCCTTCGCAAACTTAATACTGTGTATTAAGTTGTAGAGCAATGTTAATTGTTATCTTAAATAGTATCGATAAGTATATACTTATTGGTGGTTTAGTTGCGGTTAATTTTGCTTGAAATGTAAGTTCCAATGATAGTATTTTAAAGTTAACTCAAACCGTAAAATCTGAAAGATTTTACCCTAAACTCTAGAAAAATGGATCCATTTGTTGCCGAAATACGTATATTCCCTTTTAACTTTGCCCCCAAAGGCTGGGCTTGGTGTGATGGCCAATTGTTGCCATTATCCCAAAATACGGCTCTGTTTTCACTTCTAGGTACTACCTACGGAGGAAACGGAAAATCTAACTTTGCGTTACCTGATTTACAAGGTCGAGCCCCTATGCATCCAGGACAAGGGCCAGGGTTATCGCTGCATGATTTGGGCGAAACGGGTGGTTCTGAAACCGTTTCTTTGTTAGAATCAGAAATACCATCTCACAGTCACACGGTACAAGCTATCAATGATAGTGGTTTGCAATCTGCTCCTACTGGAGCCTATCCCGCCCGTGCAAACTTTTATAATTCTGCTCCTGGTGGGCCCACCGTTCCCATGTTAGCAAGTGCCTTAAGTCCCTCAGGAGGGGATCAGCCTCACAATAATATGATGCCCTATCTGACATTCTACTTTAACATAGCTTTACAAGGGGTTTACCCACCGCGCACGTAAATGAATGATTTTGTTGTTCAGGCAAGACCCATTACTGAGTCAGACGTGCCTGCTTTATTAGAAATTTATGCCAGCACCAGAGCCGAGGAATTGGCTCTGGTGCCTGAGTGGTCAGAAACACAAAAGAGGGCCTTTGTAGAGCAGCAATTCTACGCGCAGCATAAATACTACCACGAGTTTTATGTAGGGGCTGATTTACAGCTTCTGGAAGCTAATCACACGCCCATTGGTCGGCTTTATGTACACTGGAACTACAGCCCCACAGAGGTTCGCATCATGGATATTGCGATTCTTCCACCTTATCGAGGCCTTGGTCTTGGAAGTCAGCTTTTACAAGCGGTTATTCAAAAAGGAACGGAACTGGGAAAATCAACCACTATTCACGTTGAGTGTAATAACCCCGCTTTACGGCTTTATGAGCGATTGGGTTTCGTTAAAATTGGTGAATTTAATACCTACTATTACCTAATGGAGTGGAAACCTCGAAATGGTATTTCTTAATTATTGAAAATTATGTTGGAAACCCTTGAAATAGCTGATTTTCAGCCGTATTTGAACCAAAATTTTGCCATTAATTTTACGGCCGAAGCGAGCCATCCAGCTACTCTTACTCGTATATCTCCGTGGGGTAGCCCGTCTGATAAGTTTCGCCAGCCCTTTACCCTCGAATTTGAAACCGATATGACACTCCAGTACTACTTGCAGGGAGTCTTCGTTTTACAACACCCTACTGCTGGCGAATTACCTCTTTTTATGGTTCCGATTGGGCCAGGCGCTACTGGAATGCGTTATGAAATTGTCATTAGCTAATACCAATTGTAGGCATTTCGAGCACCTCGGTACGAGCTGACCTCCATGACTAGTGCCCCCACCCACAAGTCTACCTCGACTTTGATAGGTACCTTGTTGGCGTCGTCGGAAACCCAAATACGAATGGAGTTTTCACCTTTGAACAGCTCGTTGTTGGGCATGATGGGGGTCAGCCGTAGGGCTTTTATTTTGCCGTACTTGGTTTTTACTACGTCTCGCCCTCGGTATTTTACTTTTAGTTTATACACAGAGTTCTCAAAAAATGTAGGAACTTCCACTACTTCGTTGGGACTAAGCCTAGAAAAATCGAGGGTTCGAAGAAAGAAATATCCACTAATCGCATCTTGAATGTGGTTAGGGACATCAAATTTTTTAGTGCCGTTTTCGTCGCTAACAACGGCGTCGTCTGTGTCGTGATTAAAGACGGTTGTTTCTACTTTTCGGTAGTTGTTTTCCTGAATATTTCGGTAAAATTTCTGAGAAACGATGGCAGAGGTGTCCATCCACGATTGCCATTCGTCGCGCACTTTGGCAAACCAGCTAAATGCTCCGAGGGTAGTGCCAACGATGTTGATTTTATAGCACGGACGGCCATTGACTTGATACACGTTTGGACTGACGTCAACTACTGCATTGGCAGCGTTAAAAATGCCGTAATGTACGCGGTATTCGAGATGCTCACCTACACCAAAATTGGATTGTGGAATACGGCGATAGGAGTCTTTGGTATGAAACGCAGAGAAAAAAAACACAGCAAATACCAAGGCGAAGCGTCCGAGCATATTGAGTGGATGGTAGGTAGAACATGAACTCCCTAAAACGAGGTTGGGTACTTGGTTTTTAAGTAAGCAAGGTACCGTTGAAAATTACCGTTAAACTTACCTTTAAACTCTTCTTGAAACTGGTTTTGTTGGGAGTGATACGTCAGGTATCCGATAAAAAACGCATTATTGGGCAGTTTCGTGCCTCGCCAAGGGTATTTTTTCCCAACAAGCCCTCCCAAAAGAGTGTCGGATTGAAGGACAATGTGGCGAATTTGACGTTGTTTTAACGTGTCTTTTTCAGCGGAAGAGAGGGTAGGAGTGAAGGTCTTATAAAGGCTGTCGAGTTGCTTTGCCCCTCGTACAATGTGCTGAGAAATAGCGTCATTGTAGCGTTTACGGAACTCATATTTTTCGAGTTCAGGAGAATTTAGACCATATTTGGCGGTTAGGAAACGCACTGCTCCATAATCTCCGACAAAGCTCGCAAGGTTTTCGTTGAGTTCGAGATTGTTTTTGACAAACAACGTCCCGTGGGTCATTTCATGAATGATGAGGTTGGCTAGACTGCCTTCGCCTCGGTACAACATGGAAGATAAAATGGGGTCTTTGAAAAAACCAAGCGTACTCCAAGCCGAAACCTCGTTGAGTTGGGTATCAAATCCTTCTGAAATAAGCAATTGTCGCTCGTTGTCTGCGCGAGTAGTGTCAAAAAAACCTTTGTAAGCAAACGTGCCTATCACTGGAAAATCCCATTCACGAGGAATGAGACGGTACTTCTCAGAAGCTGTGAGTACCCACAAGATAGGTTTTCCGTGCTGGTCATAAAATTCGGTATAACTCCCCGACGAGTCTAATCCCAGAGAGTCGACGGCAAACTGCTTGATTTCCCCAATGAGTCGCAATCGCTGCTTTAGCGAATCGGGAAAGGAAGGGTCTTTGAGTACTTCAGCGACGGGCGTTGTATTAAAAAGGATATGAAGCTGCCCTTTGGCCTGCATATACCCGTAGCTAACCAGTTCTCGGTAATAAATACCAAGAATGAGTAAGATACCTAGCAAACCAAGTAGGATTTTTTTGAACATACGTTGTTACGAAACTAGGGCTGTTTTTTTTCTCTCCCAAGAAGTAAGAATTTGCCGAAGCTGTTTGTACTCAATCAAAAAGCCGTCGTGCCCATACAAAGAATCAATCTCTTGGTATTCGGCTTCGGGAATGTGTTTTGTTAAAAACTTTTGCTCCGAAGGGGGAAATAAAATATCCGAACTAATGCCGACGACCAATGTGCGTGCTTTGACTTGGGCCAATGCGTGGATGATACTTGGGCGATTTCGGCCTACGTTGTGCAAATCCATCATTCGGGAAAGCGTCCAGTAGGAGAATGCGTTGAAACGATTGGCCAGTTTATCTCCTTGGTATTGTTGATACGTGGCGGCGCGGAAGTTTTCGGTTTGTTCGTTGCTATCGCGGGCTTGGGTAAAATCGTAAGTATCGTAGTTGCGGTAGGAGAGGAGCGCAATCGAACGGGCCACTTTCATGCCCTCAATACCTGCATCAGGGCGAGGTTCTACCCAAGTTGGGTCGGCTTTAATGGCCATCCGTTGCGATTCGTTGAAGGCAATGCCCCAAGGCGAGTGTACTGCATTGGTAGCCACCAAAACAAGGTTAGAAATAAGTTCAGGACGAATAATTGCCCATTCTACTGCCTGTTGCCCTCCGAGCGAACCGCCTACAAGGGTGTGAATGTGCGTGATGCCGAGCTCTTCCCGCAACAATTCAAAGGCGTAAATATTGTCCCGAATCGAAACGTCAGGGAAGGAACGGTAGTAAGGCTCGCCTGTTTGATTGTTGGTGCTGAGGGCATTGGTAGAGCCATAGTGCGAGCCCAAAACGTTGGCACAAATGATAAACCAATCTTTTGGGTCGTAATGTAAGTCGTTGCCAACCAGTCCATCCCACCAATCGGTAGGGTCGGCGTTTCCTGTCAATGCGTGACAAATCCAAAGAACATTGTTCCTGTCAGCATTTAGGGTGCCGTGAGTTGTATAGGCCAATTGAAAACCACCGAGTTCGCCGCCGAGCTCTAAAGGAAACGTGTAAGGGTATTTAAACGTATGAATTGCCAAAGTATGTAATGATTTTAAACGAATTTTGGGTAGATGAAACGTTGTGTCACACCTACCCAAAGTTCACTAGTTATTGACCAATTGCGTCAAGGGCTTGTTGAATATCAGCTTTAATGTCTTCAATGTGCTCAATTCCTACGGATATGCGCAACAAACCAGCTTCTACACCTGCCGTAGCTTGTTCAGTTTCCGAAAGCTGAGAGTGAGTGGTGCTAGCTGGGTGAATGATGAGCGTTTTTGAATCACCAACGTTTGCCAAATGGCTGATAAGCTGTAATGAATTTACAAAGTTATCGGCAGCTTCTTTGCCCGCTTTGAGTTTAAACGACAACACCCCACCGAAGCCACGCGTCAAATATTTCTTGGCGAGCTCGTGGTACTTGCTACTTTCCAATCCTGGGTAGTTTACGTATGCTACCGATGGATGCGCTTCTAGCCATTTGGCGAGAGCAAGGGCATTTTCGCAGGTACGTTCAACGCGCAATGAAAGAGTTTCTAAGCCTTGTAGTAACAAGAACGAGTTGAATGGGCTTTGAGCTGGGCCCCAATCACGCAAACCTTCTACGCGGGTACGAATGATGAATTGAATGTTGCCAAATGGACCACCGATGCCAAAAACGTCGTTTAGCACAAGGCCGTGGTAGCTTGGCGAGGGAGCCGTAAATTGTGGGTATTTACCATTGCCCCAGTTGAACGTTCCTGCGTCAACAATGACACCACCCATGCTAGTTCCGTGTCCACCAATCCACTTAGTGGCCGATTCAACTACTACGTGTGCTCCCCATTTAATAGGTTGGCAAATAGCTCCACCTGCGCCGAAGGTATTATCGACAATGATAGGTAGGTCGTATTTGGCTGCTAATTGAGAAAACGCATCAAAATCTGGCACGTTGAATCCAGGGTTTCCAATTGTTTCCAGATAAATCGCTTTGGTTTTATCGTCAATAAGTTTTTCAAAACTTTCTACGTTGTCGCCATTGGCAAAACGCGCTTCAACCCCGATATTTTTGAATGAGTTTTTAAACTGATTGTAAGAACCTCCGTACAAAAAGGAAGTTGTAACAAAGTTGTCGCCAACACTTGTGATGTTGTTGATGGCTAAAAATTGGGCTGCGTGACCCGAGGCAACTGCTAGGGCTGCTACCCCGCCTTCGAGCGCTGCGATGCGTTTTTCGAACACATCGTTGGTGGGGTTCATGATACGCGTATAGATGTTTCCAAACTCCTTGAGTGCAAATAAGTTAGCGCCGTGTTCTGAGCTGTTAAAAGCATAGGCTGTTGTTTGGTAAATAGGTACTGCGCGCGCATTAGTAACGGGATCAATGACTTGTCCTGCGTGTTGCTGTAAGGTTTCGAAGCGAAGATCTGACATGGAAGTTTTAGGATTGGTGGTTATTGGTTGGAAAATAAAAAGGCGTAAATGTAGCGACCGACCGCATCGAAAAAATACGGATATAGTGCTTGGAATACGATAGCGTGCGCGAATTGCGTACACATTTGTCTAAGAATCTTAACATGATTGTTTCGATTTATATGCCCCGATTACTCAGGTAGGAATTAGCACCTTATTTCGCGTATGTTGAAACAGGTTGCCAGAGGTTCGTGGAGCCTATTCTCTCCCCTCTTCTTTATAAATCAATCGCTGTGCGAATGAGAAGCAACTGACTTGATGGGACAATATTACGGCGGAAGCGTCGAAATCCAAAATTATTTAACCAAAAAGTGTACTAAAGCTCCTAATCCCTATAAATTTGTATTCTGATACCATACCCTATTATGATTTATCGCTTCAAGAAAGAAAACGCCACGCGAAAGCCCGGAACTGTTTCGGTGGGAGAGGCCATTGGAAAAATGTTAGAGATGTATCGTCTAAACGCAAAGTTTGACGAGACATCGGTAAAAGTTCACTGGGAAAAATTGGTAGGGCCTGAGATTTCGGCGCGCACGAGTGCTATTTATGTGAAAGAAAAAGTGCTTTTTTTACAGCTTACTTCGGCGCCACTCACCCAAGAGTTGGTGATAGCAAAGAAAAAATTGATTGCGTCGCTCAATCGGGAGTTTGGCTACGAACTCATCACTGACATCGTGTTTATTTGATTGTATGAAAACATACAACGATATTTCTTTGGCGGAAGCGGAGGCGCTGGCAAAAGAAGAAAGTACAGTCTTAGTGGATGTGCGAGAGCCGTGGGAGTTTGAGGAGTTTAATATTGGGGGAGTAAACATTCCTTTGGCTGAGATTCGTAACCATCACGCTCAACTTTTGCCTTTTGATACCATTGTGGTGGTGTGTACCAACGGTACTCGCTCAAAAGTAGCGGCTAAAGATTACTGCCGCACCGATGCTTTTCAAGCAAAAAACATCTATCATCTTCAGGGGGGAATTCTTGAAGTAGAGGACTAAGTTTTTTTGAACCATATAAGACATATAAGGGATTATAAGATGTTCTTGCCCTTTCTTATATGTCTTATATGGTTCAAAACCTATTTAACCTCAAACACGCCCTCAAACACCTTTACGGCAGGGCCAATCAAGTAAATATTATCAAAAGAACCATCTTCGTGCGCCACAAATGAGACTCGAAGTGGGCCACCTTTGGTTTTAACGCTGATAGGTTCTGGCATTCCAAAATGCTGGTAGGTCATTAAAGCGCAGGCAGTAACGCCTGTTCCGCACGAGTAGGTTTCGTCTTCAACGCCGCGTTCATACGTACGAACGTAGATGGACTGTTCGCCTAAGATTTCGGTAAAATTGACATTAGTTCCTCCTTTTGGGCCGTACACATCGCCGTAGCGAATAGCCTTTCCGTCGGTTACAACGTCCGTAGCTTTAACATCTTCGACAAAACGGACAAAATGAGGCGAACCTGTGTTGAGAAAGAAGTCCGAGCCGTCGGTTTCACTGCCCGCTACGTTGCTCATATTAAGAAAAATCTCCTCTTCACAGGCCACGGCTTTATGTTCTCCATCGACGGCGATAAAGGTTGTATTTTCTTCAAAAAGACCTAAGTCTTGGGCAAAACGTACGGTACAGCGCCCTCCGTTTCCACACATACTACCTTCGCGCCCATCGGCATTGAAGTAGACCATACGAAAATCATACCCTTCGGCATTGCGTAGAAGAATAAGCCCGTCGGCACCAATACCAAAGCGGCGGTGACAAAGGAACTCAATGAAGGGCTGACTTACGGGAAAAGTTTCGGCACGGTCGTCGATCATGATGAAGTCGTTGCCCGTACCTTGGTATTTATAAAAACGAACTGAAATTGGCGAAGCAGTCATTGTGGGTGAAACGTTTGGGAGGGATGAATAAAAAAAGCCGCCTTAAAAGACAGCTTTTTATGAAGACTCGGAAAAAAGAAAGAGTTATTTCTTCTCTTTAACGCGAGCCGCTTTACCTTGTTTACCACGAAGATAGAACAAACGTGCACGACGTACTTTTCCACGGCGTACGAGTTCGATTTTGTCGATGCTTGGTGACAAAATAGGGATGATACGTTCAACACCTACTCCGTTTGACACCTTACGAACTGTAAAAGTTTCTCCGCTTCCACCTACGTTGCGGCGTTGGATAACTGTACCTGAAAACACCTGAATACGCTCTTTTGAACCTTCGATGATTTTAAGGTGAATGTTTACAGTGTCCCCTGCTTGGAAAGCTGGGAAAGCATCACGACGGCCAGCGAATTCAGAATCAACTAGCTTGATTAACTCATTAGTCATTGTTATAATTGAATTGGGGCTGTTGTCAGCGGACGGTTAGTTCGGCCGTCATTCACAAAAGCGAGTTATCAGTAAATTGCCCGCAAAAGTACTGGTTTTCTTATGAAAACGCAAGTCTTGAAGGCTAAAAATAAAGTGCTTGTTTATCTTTGTAACTCTAACATAGACAGACATGACAAAAATTACTGAGTACATCCAGCGGGCCAATGGCAAAACCTTGTTTTCGATTGAAGTTATCCCTCCGATTAAAGGAAACAATATCAAGGAGTTGCTAGAAAATATTGAGCCATTGATGGATTTTAAACCCCCATTTATCGACGTTACGTATCATCGTGAAGAATACATTGAAAAACCGTTAGCTGATGGGAGTATTCAGCAGATTGTAACGCGCAAACGTCCAGGAACCATTGGTATTTGTGCTTCAATTATGCACCGTTTTGGCGTAGATGCTGTTCCACACGTGTTGTGCGGAGGGTTTACAAAAGATGAAACGGAAGATTTTTTGATGGATTTGCATTATTTGGGTATCGACAACGTGTTGGTACTTCGTGGTGATCCTGCCAAACCTTACAAAACATTCAAGCCAAAAAACAACGGTCACGCGTACGCAAGCGAGCTGGTAGAACAGGTTGTTAAGATGAATAAGGGCGCGTATTTACACGAAGGTGTTGAGCCTTTAGCGCCTACTGATTTTTGCATAGGAGTAGCGGGTTATCCCGAAAAACACTTTGAGGCCGTTGATTTTGACACTGATTTCGATTATTTGAAGCAAAAAGTAGCTTTGGGGGCGGATTACATCGTGACGCAAATGTTTTTTGACAATAGTAAGTACTTTGAATTTGTACAAAAGTGCCGCGCGGCGGGAATCAACGTGCCCATTATTCCAGGGCTCAAGCCGCTGTCCACTAAAAAACAACTGAGTATTTTGCCAAAGATTTTTTACCTGCACATGCCAGAGGAGTTGGTAAAAGCCGTTGAAGGTTGTGAAAACGACGCGCAAGCTAAACAAATTGGGATTGAGTGGTGTACGTATCAATGCCGAGAGCTCATGGATTTTGGCGTACCTGTACTCCATTTTTATACAATGGGTAAGTCAGACAATATTTACAAAATTGCTTCTAAGTTATTCTAAGCTCAGCATTAAGGGCTAAAACACAGTTAATTATTATCTGTTAACCGTGTCGAATATCAGAAAATTAGCAGCAGTATTCATCTAGTTTAATTCTGCTCAATTACGGAAGTATCTAAGCAAAATTAGGTTGGATTGAAACTAAACTCCGATATTCAATGCAATTAATAATTAACTGTGCGTAAGCATTTAAGTAATTAAGCAGAATTAGACGAGACTTTCCAAATTTACAACTCCTCTGATTATCAATAGTATAGCCTGAAACTTAGAAAGTCTATTTTTGCACAAATACTTAAGTAGGGTTGAAAGAAATATTGAGTACAAAAAACGGGCTTCAGAAATCTCTGAAGCCCGTTTTCGTTTAATAAGAGTCTTTCAAATCGTTAAGTAGTAAAATGAAAGTTGTATAACTGTAATTTGTTGGTTTTGAACGGATAATAATTAACAAATAACGATTAACTTGTTAATGGAAGTTTATTTTTTTCGTTTCACTACCGTTAACGGAATACATAGCTGAACTGGACAGCAGTTGGTGCCTCCTTGAATGATTAACGGACAACAACCATTGGCAGGGCAGGTAGCATTGCTAGCAGTGAATGTGTACGTGCCGACTTCTGAGAATAAGATAACGTTACCACTGGCAACTTGTAGGCCGTCTTTGAACCAAACCACGTTGGTGTAAGTGGCAGGAACGGATGCTTCTACACTTTGCCCAGTACACAGACTGATAGGAACGGTGATACAATCATCTGCGCTGTTGTTGCTGGTCACTGTATCCGGCTGGTCAGCACTTTTAATCAAGGCATAATTAAAGCTGACACCTTCTGAGATGACTTTAGCTTTAATTAAAAGTGTTACACTATCATTAGCTGCAAGGGTAGGGATAGTCCAGTTTGTACCAGCAAATGTCCCGCTTGTTGGTGTTCCACTGATGATTTGTAAGCCCCCCGTTGTACTATCTTTCACAACTACGTTGGTTGCTGCAATATTACCGATATTTTTTACCACTACTCGGTACGTCACCGTATCGTTAAGGGTACGAATTTTGCTTCCCACCAATACTTTTGAGATGTTTAAGTCGACAGCTCCTGCGCCAATTGTAATCGTAACACAGGCCGTTTTACATAAACTTGGAGAACCATTATCGCACACCGTATAGCAGAATGAATCTTGCCCTGTATAAGTAGGGAGGGTAGGAGTGTAAGTAAATGAACCATTTGACTGCATTACCACCGTACCATGTAATGGGGCTGTACTTGGGGTAGTAGAAACCGAGAGGCTGTTGCCGTCAGGGTCAGAGTCATTGGTCGTGACGTTGTTGGTCAACACCGAACCTTGTAACATCGAATAAGTATCGTTGGTAGCAATTGGTGCTTGGTTGGTAATCGCATCACCGTAAGTAGCAGGTAGTCCATCTACGGCTACTGTGATACCATCTTTATCAGGATCACAGTTGGCGGCACAATTCACTACTCCATCGCCATTAGGGTCCAACAAAGTAGCATTTAACCCTCCTTCGGCCAAATCGGTCTTGCCGTCATTGTCCGAATCTAAGTCATATGGGTCGGCGCCGCCTATTCCGTCGGTATTAGGAAGAGTGAGTCCGTTGCCAGCACTCGCAGGAATACCCGTGATAGCGTCTGGAATCCCGTCGGCAAAACCATCCCCGTTGGCGTCGGCTCCGTTAGCTTCGTTGACATCATTGATGCCGTCATTGTCCGAATCTAAATCAAGGTAGTTGGGAATGCCATCGCCGTCGCAATCGGCATTGGCTACTCCATTGAACAATATTGTAGAACAAACCGCTGCGTTTTCGACGGTATCCAAAATGCCATCGTTATCATCGTCTAAGTCTGTAAGGTCGGGAATTCCGTCCTTATCAGTATCAATAGGCGCATTTATGACTGTGATTGACGTAGTACTGTTATCATTTGCGGGGCTGTTTCCAGTCGTTTGTGGACCCGAAAACTGAATAGTACCTGTAACAGTCAATGGCCCTCCAATGTTTACCCCCGTGTAGCCTAAAACGATTGTTTTACAGGTGCCTGCGGCGATTGCTTCGGTATTTCTGAAACGAATTGTGTTATTTACCTTGCTCACGATCATCCAGCCATCATACGAAATGGCGACAAGAGACGTGTCAACTAGTGCGAATGGGAGCGAGATAAGTGGCTCGATTTTATTTAAAGGACTAGCCAAAGTCCCCCCATCGAAGTTACAAACTTCAATGGAAATGCGGCCGATTGTCGAACCCTTGGGTACACTAGCAGGTTGATTCAGAATGTTAATACCAATATCTTGAGCGTTCGCCTTTACAATGCAAAGTAGGCTCAGGACGAAGATAAACGTTTGGAGAGCTTTCATAAAACTTAATTAGTTAGCGGTTATCGATGTGATTGCAATGTTGTTGTCAACTTTGATTTCGCCAGCAGAACCGTTGATAATAGTTACAGTGATGTTTTGGGTGGTGTTGGTTGGAATACCTGTTTTACGAGTAGCCTTAAAGCCAATCACTTTCTGCCCAAGCGCAGAGATAGTTGTGCCAGCTTTGGCGGTTACGGTAATGAAGTTGGTTCCATCAACAAAATCCCAGTCGCTGTTAGTATTAGTAATCGGTGTTCCAGCGTTGGAGGTACCTGATGTGGTAGAATATGTAATGTCAAATCCTGAAATTTTGGCTACTCGGAATGAAATTGAAGAGCCAGTAATTTGAACTCTATTATTGAGTTCAAAAACATTAACGACAAAATCTTTTTGTTCTCCTGCCGTCGTGTATTCAAGTGAACCAATCGTGATGGTTGGGTTCAAATCTGGGAAAAGATCGTCGCGTCTTGTGGCTGGTACTCCATCTACTGGGGTCAAAATACCATCAAGGTCTGGATCAGCAGTACCATCCACTACACCATCGCCATTGGCATCCAAGGCAGGATTAGTACCTGATTCAGTAAAGTCAGTAAGCCCGTCGTTGTCGCTGTCAAGATCATAAGGGTTTGTACCACCTGTTCCGTCAGTGTTTGGAGGAGTAAGACCAGAACCTGCCGAAGCTGGAATACCCGTCACTGGATCAGGAGTACCATCGGCAAAACCATCAAAGTTTGCATCTGTACCATTGGCTTCATTGACGTCGTTGATACCGTCGTTGTCAGAGTCTAAGTCGAGACGGTTAGGAACACCATCACCATCGCAATCAATGTTGGCATTGATGGTACCAGAGGCGCTCGTACAGCTAGCTGCCGCTTCAACCGTATCCAAGATACCGTCGTTGTCGTCATCTAAGTCGTCAACATCAGGCACTAAGTCGCCATCTGTATCTACAAGTACGCTAATGGAACTAGAACTAGTGTTATTGCCCGTAAGGTCCCCTACCAAGGTTCCTAAAGGAAATGTCAGTGCTCCTGTTACGGCAGTAGGGCCACCTAAAGTTGTGGCGGTATAACCAAGGCTAATTGAACTACAAGCGCCAGCCGAAATGGAGGCCGTATTTGTTAACACAATGATTCCTCCAGCGTTTGAAGTAATTGTCCATCCAGTTGTAGTAACGCCTATTACTGAACCTGCAATGGCAGGAGGGAACGTAATTGTTACGGCTACTTTACCTGCCGTAATGGCAGTCGTTCCACCATCGTTGTTACAAACCTCAACATTGACGCGTCCAGTTGTAGCAAGTTGTGGCACGTAAGCAGGTACGCTTAAGATGTTGATACTCGCATCCTGAGCAAATGAGTTGAGTGTGGCGAAGCAAGCCAGTAGCCCTGCTACTGCTCTTGCAATCAAAGGTTTTGTAAACGTTTTCATTTGAGTGAGAAATTGTGATTATGAATTAAAAAGGGGTAAGAATTAATTACTTGTTAAGGCGGTAGTTGTAAGGTTATTGTTGATTTTTTCTTCACCTGCCGAACCATAATAGATGGTTACAGTAAGGTTTTGAACGGTATTTACGGGAACCCCATCCTTACGAGTCAAAGTGAAACCAACGGCTTTGAGACTATTTTGGGTAATGGCCACTCCACTCTTGGCCGAGACAATGATGTAATTGGCAGTTTCACTAAATGTCCAGTCACTGTTACTGTTAGGCTTTCCTCCGCCTACATTTGAAGTGCCCGATGATGCTGTGTACCCAATAATGAATGCCGAAAGTTTGGTCAATCGGAAGGTAATAGGTGCACCTACCACGTTGGGCTTATTATTAATTTCGCTGATATTGATAAGGATATCTTTTGTGGGAGTGACACTGGTAAACTCTAGACCATCAATTTCAATGGTTGGACTCAAGTCAGGTAATAATGCATCACCCCAGGTATTCGGAATGGCATCAACGGGAGTAAGGATACCGTCGCTATCAGGGTCTTGTGTGCCGTCGACTACGCCATCGTTGTCTGTGTCAAGTTGTGGTAGAAGGCCACCTTCTGTAAAATCAGTCAACCCATCGTCGTCTGAATCTAAATCATACGGGTCAGCACCGCCTTGGGCGTCAGTGTTTTGAGGGGTAGTCCCCCCAGGGGCAGCACTTGCAGGAATTCCAGAAGAATTTACAGCACCGTCGGCTTGGCCATCGCCATCCACATCTACCCCCCCCGCTTCAATTACGTCGTTTATTCCGTCATTGTCAGAATCTAAATCAATGTAATTAGGGATTCCATCTCCATCACAATCAACATTAGCTACCCCGTTGTAAAGGATGGTGGAACAAGTAGCGGCATCTTCAACGGTGTCAAGAATTCCGTCATTGTCATCGTCAAGGTCAACGTCGTCTTTGTACCCATCGCCATCAGTGTCGGGAGCACAGCTAGTTATGGTTACAGTAACGGCGCTACTGGCAGGGCTGTAGCAGTTGTTAGCGCTGTTAAAGAAAAATGCGTAGTAGGTGCCCGCGCCCGCCGTGGTAGGGGTAGCGTATGGGCTACCAGTGTGAGCATTATTGGTAAACCAAACGAGGGTAGTATTGACGGGTGTTGAAGTCGTTACTAACGCGTTGAGGTCAACGGTAGTTGCGGGGCAAGTATTGGTGGCCGAAGTCGCACTAACGGCAGGGGTTGTGATGGTATAAATGGTTACAGTAACGGCGTTACTGGCAGGGCTGTAGCAGTTGTTGATGCTATCGTAAAAATAGGCATAGTAAGTTCCAGCACCTGCAGCCGTAGGAGTTGCATAAGCGCTACCAGAATGGGTGTTATTAGTAAACCAAACTAATGAAGCCCCCGATGGAATTGGTGTCGTAACCAGTGGATTTAGGTTAACAGTGGTTGCAGGACATGTATTGGTAAGGCTTGTCGAGCTTACGCTTGGGGCAACCACGCCAGCTGCTGACGCGGCTTTCATGACTATATTGTACACATTGGTCGTCCCAATATCCAAACCAACCAAGTTCTCAACTTTAATTTGGATTTCATCGAATGCCTTGGTGGTTACAAATCCAACAATTTGTCGGCTTGAACTCAAAAGTTCAAGAGAAATCAAATTACCTGTGCTAGATTCTTGAAATGTTCCGTTTAAATAGGTAGAAATGGTCGCAGCGCTGAATAGATTAAGACCAATCAGGGATGAATTTTCAATGTCGGCTCCAGCAAACGTCCCAATTGGGTAGTCGGTAATTACGTCTTTTACTGATATTGAGCCATTACTTAATAAACCAGCAGTGAGCACAATAGTAGCAAAGTTGGACGTGTTGGCATCGACTACATTATTGGGGTTGTTTATAGCACAACCAACGCAAGCAACGCCCCCGATACCCGTTCTTGAACCATTAATTATAGCGGGATACGTTGGAGAGACAATGTTAGAAGTCGTTGTACAGTTGAGAGCTGGGCCAGCACAAAACTTTTCAACAATAGCATTGTAGACATTTGTGGTATTAACTAAGCCAATTAAGTTGGTCACTTCAAGTTTGACTTCATCAAAAGGAAGTGTTGTGATAAATCCAACGGCTTGTTGTCCTGTACCACTAAGTAATGATGAGTTGACGGATAGTAGCGTACTACTGTTTGATGCTTCTTGTGGACTGCCAGCTAGGTAAGTTCGTACGGTAATTCCTGACAATAAGTTGGCTCCAATTAAGTTTGAGTTTGAGATATTAAAACCTGCAAAAGTGCCAGTTGCATAGCTACTTAGGGCATTCTTAACTGAAATAGAAGCAGTAGTACCAACAGCCGCCGTAAGCGAAAGAGTCGCAAAATCAGTGGTAGAGGAACTAATCGCATTGTCAGCATTGGTAACACTACAGCTTACGCAGGCAAGTCCAGTAATACCAGTTTGTGCGGTATTGATGTATACAGGGTGAGTTGAGGTATTTAGTTGGGTTTGTACGTTACAGTCAAGAGCAGGCGCTGCGCAAAACTTCTCAATAACAGGATAATAAATTTCACCAGTAGCTGTTCCAAGTAAGGCTTCATATTCGATTCTGATTTCATCAAAGCTTAGAGTGGTAATAAATCCTAAGGTTACATTTCCATTGGCATCTAGCAATGAAGTATTGACACCTAGGCCTGTGTTTGCTACTATTCGGGTCTCTCTGGCGGTAGATTGGCCTGTTAAGTAGGTTCGAATCGTAACTTTTGCTCCGACAGATACTTGCAAAAGACCGCTGCTACCTACCTTAAACCCAGCATACGTACCAGCAGGATAAACATCATTCCCATCTTTAACACTAAGCTCACCGTTGCAACCTACTCCAGTCATTGAAATACTAGCAAAGTCAGTAAGGGAAGCATTGATAAGGTTGCCTGGGTTATTTACACTCCCAGTACAAAGTACAAGAACTGGGACATCATCCGTGATAGTTGCAGTAAGGTTATTGTAGGTACTGCTTATCAGAGGTGATGGCGTATTGCAAGGTGCATTTGCGATTTGAGCCTTACCAATTGTAGAGATTAGTATCAGAAGGATGAGGCTGCCACAAAGTTGTAAGGATGTGGATAAAGTCTTATTCATACATCGAAAAAGTTATGAGGAAAATAGACTTGATAATATATAGTAGCACACTACATTTTGTTGAATAACTTTTAAAAGTTGTGTGCTTTTTTAGTGAAATTTTTATAAATCACTAGAGGTTCTATTTTGTTGTATAAGGTATACCAAAAGTAATGCCCGTTTGGTTGTCAATGTGGTAAAGAATGTTCCTTTAAGATATATCCTTAAACTGAAAGGTGTTGGTTAGATAAAAAAAGGAAGAAAATAAAACTTGAGGATACATTTTGGCTCACTTTACGCTTGTTAAAAATGACTTTTTGAGCAAACGTCAGATCAGAACCACGTAAATGTTACAAATTGCTAATTGGTATTACAAAGAGGTAATCTATTGTAAGACAAGGTGTTAGTTTGGTTTGTGTTAAGGGGTCGGCAAATGTGCTAACTTAGCAAATATTGTGCCAAAAAACAAGAAAAAATATACCAGTATGTGTAATTTACATGCAAAAAAGCTTTCTTGAAATTCCAATAAGTTTTTTGCACATTCCCAAACGTTTTTTTTGTGTAATTTGTTTTTAGTATATTACGTAAAGGGTTATATTCGCAGAACCCTATTTTGCAAATAAAGTAACAGGCCACACTTTTATCGGCTAGTTTAAAGGAAAAAAGAATGAATGTAGAGTTTGTAGTTATCCAAGAAGAAGATGACTTCAGATGGTTAGGTCAAGATAAGGAAGTGATAGAAAAAGACATCCATTTTGGAGCATTTGAAGAGTTTTTATTTTGCATGAGTTATTCGAAGCAATCGCCTTCATATCTTCAAGATTATTCAATTTTGTGCCCTCTCTGTTTTAAATTTTGTGATAAGAATAAAGCTAAATGTGTTTACCTTTTTTTGAATTCTAAGTGGGTTGAAAATTATCTAAAACTTCCGCTAGATGAAGTAACTCAAATTTCTACACATTTATGTAAAGAATGGAGCAGAGATAATACTACTATCGCAGCTAGGATAAAGTTGCTTTGGGAGCAATCGGATTCCATTCATTTCAATGTATTATTTTTTCGGGCATTTGTATATGATTTACTATATCGAGTTATAGACGAAATCGAAAGCAGTATTAATGTCTCTAAGGAAAATATTTATCATAAAAAAGAAAAGAAAAAAGTTGAAGATGTTGTCGAAAAAGCAATGAGGAATGTTCATTTGCCAATTCCAAGCTTAGAGAGTTTATCACAGGAAGTAGGAATGAGTGTCAGTAAATTCAAAATTTTATTTAAAAAAATATATGGACAAAGCCCATATCAATACATGTTAGAACAAAAACTCGCCTATGCTAGAAAGCTATATTTGACTGGTGAATACACACTCTCTCAAATTGCTTTAAAAATAGGCTACAGCCATATTTCAGGATTTACCAAGATTTATAAAAAACGCTTCAATGAACGCTAAAAGAAACTCTACTTCGCAAGAACAATTAACGATACTTATGAGTATCGACGATTTCAAACAAATTGAGAGTCTTTTAATTGAGAAAAGAATCCCTTTTTCAATTAATTACATGACGAAACAAGCAATTGAAATACCAATAGAAAAAATAGAAAAAAGAGAAGTCCTACCTCAAGAACCTATAGAATACCCTAATATTATTGGTGAGAAATTAGAACAAGTTGTAAATAAATTTGTAGGGCCTAACTTTGAAGCAGAACTTCCATCAATTGATACTATTTGTGAAGAACTCAATATGCGAGAAAGTACTTTTAAAAGAGCTTTTAAGCAGTACTATGGAGTTACTCTACACCAATATTATATGATGAAGAAGATGGATCACGCCGCAAATCTGATTCGTAGCGGTTACACGATTACGTCTGTATCAAAAATTATTGGATACGCTCATCCCATAAAATTTACCAAAATGTTCCAAAAGCATTTTGGGGTATCTCCTAAAAAATACCAACAGTTCCAGAAAAACTTGTCTTTAGAAAAATTGAGGGATTCGTTAAGAGGGGTCCAAAAGTCGAGTGGTATGAACTAAGTTGATTAATTCGTAGGTATTTTTTAGGTAAAATTTCTGTAAAATGTGCCTTCTGTGAGTATCTACAGTATGTTTACTAATACATAAGTGTTCGGCAATAGATTTGCTCTCTTTGCCTGAGATAAGGTAGCTAATAATCTCTTTTTCTCGTTTAGAGGGCAATTCTAGTTGTTGAATATCCTCAACATCAGGTAGATATTCGTATAGACGTCCCGTTATTCCTTTTCCTCCAAAACGTATATATCTACGTTCATAGAGATCACTTACTGTGTTATTCTCAATAAGAAGTACAAGTAGACTTCTAATGCTGCCGTCTGGTTCAAGTTCAAGAATCCTAGTTGTTTGATTCAAGTGAACATACGTGCCGTCTGACCTGCGTAATCTAAAATTGAGTAAAATGTTCAAATTGTACTTATCCTCCTGAGAATAAGCTTGGAGGAAGTTAAAAAGTAATTTGTTACAAATGTTATGCACCCCCAAGTCAGAAGGGTGAATCAGTTTTATGTACGATTGCACCCCATCGCCAAATATTTCATCCATTTTCCAGCCCCACCACTCTTCTACGTCTAGTCCTATGTATTGTTGAGTCATTTTTTTGACATCCACAACTATAGGTACTGCCCTTATCATTTCAAAAACAGAGGTAAATAACGGATTTGATTCAACGTGTAATCTATCTAGACTGACTTTTTGGTTTAATTTATTATATCTCCATAGGGAGATTACATCCGAAGAATTGGAACTGTGTGTAACGGCCATCGTATGGTTAAAATAACAGTAGATAATAACGTATGCTAAATTACAAAATAATTAAGTGAACTAAAATCTGTTCTGCCAATTTTAAAATCAAATATACCTATTGTTGAGTATGTGAACCTTCGTTTAATTAGTTGTATTAGAAAAAACTTAAATGTCTCCACTGATTTTGGTGCCCAATGTGCCTATCGTAGTGAGTTGTGGAATTTATTACCATTTAATCAATTACTAACAATTGAGTATTGATTCACGCTCATTTTAAGTTGATTTTTGACCAATAAATCAGATAATTGATTAGGGTCAAGTTTTATGTGTAAATTATTAATTCATTCACCATTTACTATTTAGGTTTGTATGAAAAAAAACTACAGGGTTGCCTTTAGGCAAATTATGCCATTTTGGCTTATTTTTATTCTTTCTTTGTATACTGAGTCTGTATATTCGGCGGATTGGTATGTATCTAACACGGGTAATGATGGAAATAGTGGAAGCGTTGGCTCTCCAAAATTGACAATTCAAGCCGCAATTAATGCAGCGAGCGCAGGAGATTTTATCTACGTAAATCCTGGCACCTACACTGAGTTTTTGATTATAGACAAGTCATTGACACTTCAGGGGATAAGCAGTGATAAGTCACTTCAGAAATTGGATGGGACAGGCTTGGGGACAAAAAGCGGGATTGTCATAAACAGTGGTGTGACCAATGTGACAATCAAGAACATTACGATTCAGAATTTTACGGGTTCGGGAGGCAACTCACACGCTGGTATTTATGGTATTGCCAACAACAACAACTTAACGGTAACGAATGTGGCGTTGTTGAATAATACGAACTCATCAGGTTTTTATGCAAATGGACCAATATCTACGGTATCGATTACGAACTCAGTGGTAAATAATAATGGTTCAGGAGCACGCGGGATTGTTCTCTGGAATGGATTCAAGCAAAACATTACGATATCCAACAACCAGTTGAGTAACAACAATTGCTGTGGGATAGAGCTACAAGACGGTACGGGTTCGAATGTTCAAATCAATGGCAACACGATAGACATATCTGGCGGTGATAATGGAATCGGCGTGAGTGGTTTGAACAATACAGTAGGGGCAAATACGATAAGCAACAACACGATAACGGGAGGAGGTCGTTTTGGGATAGAGATAAAGAACCCTGCGGGTGGTGTAACCGTATCGGGGAACAACGTAACGTTGTCGACGCAAAATAGCGATTTACGCGACCGAGCGGGGATAGCGGTTTTTCGTCGTGGAAAGATGGCAGAAAACGTGGACGTACCCAATGGGGTAACGATTAGTGGAAACACGGTGACGGGTTATCAACAAACGAGCACGAGCGAAGGATTTGGGATAGTGATAGAAGGGACGAACCACAGTGTGACGGGGAATACATTGATTAATAATGAAGTGGGGATATTGCAGCAGCAAAACCCGTCGAATTATTCTGGGGATGCTGATCAAAACAATGTATCGGACTTGTTTTTTGGCCGAGGGAATTCACCTATGACGTGTGGAAACAGCATAAGTGGAAATACATTTAGTGGTAATATGACAGATAGTCGAAATGCGGGGGGCATCGGAGCAGGCTTGGTGACAAACACGAATACGAATGAGTATTTCTGTTCGATACAACCAGCGATTGATGATACCGACACCCAAAACGGTCATACCATTACAGTAGCAGCGGGTACGTTTAGCGAGAATGTAAATGTTACTAAATCGTTAACTATCAGTGGACCTAACAAGATGATTTCTCCGAATAACGGAAGTCGGGTGACAGAAGCTATCATTACAGGTGGGGTGAACGTAGATAATGCTGCTAGTAAAACGATTGTAATAGAAGGTTTTCAATTCCAAGGTGTCACTAGCCCACTAAATTACAATGGAAATTTGGGAAATACAGTTGTTCTAAATATTACATTCCGTAAGAATTTAATAAATTCTAATTCTGGTCAATTAGCCATTTTTACGGGTTCAGGCACAAATACCGCAAATGCCACCATTCAAGATAACCGTTTCTTGAGTATGAGTAGTAACGCCATGCAGTTAAATTCGGGCAGTGGAGGGGTAACAACAGCACAAATAACTGATAACACAATTATGGGTGCTGGTAATGCAGGTATGAATTTGGCTCTTACCAATAGCTTGATTAATGGGAATACGATTAGTAATACAGTACAGCAAGGTATTCAGGTTGCAGATGCCTCTGGAAATGTTACAGTATCAAACAACGTAATTACCAATACAAATACAGGTGCCGATGCGAATCGAGGTGGAATCAGAGTTCGTGGGACTTCATTTACAGGTCCTGTAAATATAACCAATAACATTATATCGGGCTCAACCAATGGTATCAGTGTTCCAACTGGGGAGGATATAACAGGAAAAGCGATTTCTGTTACCAATAATGACCTTTCTGGAAACACTTTTGGGATTAAAAACTCAGGCACAGGGTCACTTAGTGCTACCTGTAACTGGTTTGGCGGAACGGGTTCGACTGTCTCACCACTCATTTCGGGAAGTGTTACTTTTGAACCCTTCTTGTCTAATGGTACCGATAATGATGGGGGGGCTATTGGGTTTCAGCCAGTTCCTAATAGTTGTTCGGGATGTGCAGGTGGAGGAACAGTACAAAATACCACTACAGGAGAGTATTTCTGCAGTATTCAAGCGGCTATTGATGATGCCGATACTCAAAACGGCCATACCATTACAGTCGCGGCAGGTACGTACAAGGAAGACGTAAATGTGACAAAACAACTCACGATTAATGGAGCAGGTATTGATGTCGCAACGATTGAAGGACCTATTGGAGGAACCTCAAATGCTACCATTCGGATTTCTGCGATGGGGGTTGTTATCAACGGATTTACAATCACTCGCGCTGGTAATAATACAACTGATTGGTACAATCCTTCTTTGAATAGCGCAGGGCTTTCGGTACAGGGGCAAACGAATACGGTCGAGGTTATGAATTCTAAATTTGTAGGAAACCGTACTGCGATTGACGTTAATAACAGTAATGGTAACAATATTCATAACAATATCATTACCAATAATCGTACGGGAGTATTATTTAGAAACCAAACCGATAATACTACTTTCACCCAAAATGAAGTAACTGACAACTGGACCGTTGGGGTTTTATTTTTAGATGCGAGTAGTGGTTCAAACAGTCCAGTTCAAACGGCTTTAACCAGTACGTTTAGTCAAAATAAAATTACGGGCAACTGGTACGGAGGTGTTGTTGACCGCCAGACAGGGGGAAGTTTACCTGCTCCTGGAAGTAATTTGAAAGGCTTTAACTGTAACTGGTATGGCTCTATTTCGCCCGTTATCTCTAGCGCAAATAGTACAGAACCTTCTTATGATACCCAGTTAATCCCAGTATCTTTCGGTGGAACTGCTTCAAATCCAGGAGGTGCTCCTGACATAGCTGGGCCAGCTTCGGCAAACATTCAGTATGCACCGTTTTTGTCAGTAGGTACTGATAACGATGGTCTTACAGTAGGTTTTCAGCCAGTGCCAGGTAGTTGTTCACCATGCGTAGGTACTGCGACCATTGGCACTGCTACTACCATCTGTCAAGGAGGAAATACGACAATCACGGTCACAGGAACGCCAAATACGAGCGTTACGTACAACATCAACGGTAGTGGAAGTTACACACTTGCTTTGAACGGAACAGGTACGGGAACATTTAACACAGGAGCACTGTCTAGTACCACTACCTACAATTTAGTGAGTGGTATCAATGGCTCTTGTACATCGTCGCTTACTGGCTCGGTGACCATTACAGTAAACTTGAATCATTCCATTGCGCTTTCATCGGCGAGTGGCACAGATGCACAAGCTTCATGTATTGGAACGTCCATTGTGCCAATCACGTATACGCTTGGAGGGGCGGCTTCTGGGGTAAACATTACAGGATTACCAACAGGAGTTACGTATGCGGTCACTGGCAATGTTCTTACTATCAGTGGTATCCCAACTGTAAGTGGAGTTTTTCCATATACTATTGTGACAACGGGCCCTTGTGTAACTACTAGCACAACAGGAACTCTCACGGTGAATGTGAAACCACAAATTAAAATCGTGGTGAACACGTCAGAATTTACGGAGGGTAACAATGCGACTTTGTGTGACATAGATGCTAATCCTTCGAACAACACCTTGGCTTCGACGGTAACTACTTCTTGTTTGTCAGGAACGGTACTTTGGCGCACAAAAATAGGAAGCGGTGCTTGGTCAGAGTGGACGGCTACCGCGCCTTCGTTGCAACCAAGTGATAACACAGAATACCAGTACCAAGCTTCATGCAATGCTTGTCCTGCAACGATCACCAACGCGATTGCCATCAAAATAAACTATCGTGCCTCTACTCCTCAAAATGTATCAATGGTGGCAGATGGAACGACTATTTTGGCTGGACAATCAGCAACAATTTGCGACCAAGAGGGCAACACGTTGGTATTTAATGCTACGTGTGCGGCGGGTGAAAGCCTGATTTACTCAGTAGATGGGGGTGATTATTCTGCCACTATTCCTACGCAAATGATTGACGGGAACCTCCATAATTACCGTGTACGTTGCCGTAAAGCCGATGGAACGCCATCGTGTGTAGAGACAGAATCGGCCGCAATGACGTTGAAATTGACGACAATCACTGTTACACCTACGGCAACGATAGCACCACTAACTAGCTGTACTACCTCTTCAGTATTTTCTGGCAACGCAAGCTGTGGTAGCTTTGCTACGGTCTGGTACGATGCTTCAACCAATCAGCTACTAGCCAACTTACCTACCACCCCTCCAACTACCACGTCATCGTTCTATGCGCGTTGTAAAAATGCAGAGGGATGTTTAAGTGCACCTAGTAACACGGTTACATACACCGTTTTACCAGTGAATGTCGCCCCAGTGGTGACGGCAAGTGCAGATGCCGTTTGTACGGGAGCCTCCGTAACATTGAGTACCAATTGCCCTTCAGGAGCTAGTGTATTATGGAATACCTCGGCCACTGATGCCGTTCTGACAGTGGCATTTAATAACGTAACTACTCAGTCGTATTCAGCGCAATGTATATTCGCTAATGGTTGTCAAACGCCATTTAGTGAGCCTAAAAAGGTACTTTGGAAGGCGTTTGATATTACTTTGATTAATATTGGCCAAACAAAGTCGGCGGTAAAATCTGCCAATGATAAAGCACTTTGGACGAGCCAATTTATCACAAAAGATGGTGGGCCAGAGTTAGACTTTAGTACTCAAACTAATCCTACTCTTTACTTCACTGAGAATTTGAACAAAATGGCTCCTCGTTACTGGACCATTTATTCGGATGCTTGCGCCTTAGGTACTAATGGCTCATTGACGTTTGATATGTTGGCCGCTCCTGAAGTCGGCGCACCACGCTCATTCAATACGCACGAAAACAACGCTCCTTACTTTATGTATGCCAACCGCGAGGGATGGACGGAGTTATACGCTCCTAATCACCAAGCGTACGGATTCTACCAAGATAATGGGGCTGGAGGCAATGTATACGATGAGGGCCTTCCTAAAGGTTTATACAAACTCAGCGTTCGCTATTGGGATATGAAAGGTTGGGGAAGTATTTATCCATCGACGCGTCAGCCACAAGGCACCGTTTTGGCCTACCAGGAGTATTGGTTCAGGGTTCAGTCGAAAGATGGTGTCGGAGTAGGTTCTGCACGGGTAGCTGCGGATTTAAATCCCTCTGAGATGGCAAAAGGAGCTTTTGCAGAAGTGATGCCTAACCCTGTATCAAACGTACTTCGCTTACAAGTACAAGGAAGTAAAGGACAGGAAGTGGAAGCACAGTTGCTAGACATTGCAGGCCGCCAGATGCTAGGTCGGAAGTTTATCGCCGAAACGAATCAACATCAAGAGGAGTTTGAGGTTGGGGAACTGCCAACGGGTATGTACCTAATGAAGGTGATTGTTGGAGATAAACAATTGACCTTGAAAGTGATAAAACGCTAAAGAATCAATTTTTAGAGCGTATTTATCACATAAATCAAAATAGCTGCTTGCCTTTGGGTAAGCGGCTATTTTGATTTATATGCCAATTCTTTTGAATGTGAGTGTATTATAAAGGATATTTTAATGCTCTTTTGTGAATAGCAAACTGCTGATAACTAACAAATTGTTTGTTTTTATTTGGTGAAATAATTTGTATATACCATGAAGGTGTGTATTTTTAGTGCTAGAAAGTATATCTTTATTTCTCTACCTATTCTAAATTGTAGTTTTTAACCTTTACTCAAAAATGATTAAACCTTTACTGCTCTTCACCCGAAGATTCTATATCTTTTGGGTAGTTATTGGCTGTCTTGGGCAATATGCCGCACACGCCCAAAACGAAGTTGAAACGGCTCGCAACTATCTTCAAACCAACTTTGAGAAGTATCGACTGGTCTCCACTGACGTGTCAGATATGCGGATTTCAAGTGCTTATTTATCACCAACGACGGGTTGGTATCATGTCTATTTTAATCAAAACCACCAAGGGGTCGATGTCTATAATGCCATTGCCAACGTTGTTATTAATCAGGGAAACGTAAGCTATTCCAACACGAGTTTTGTGCGAAATATAGCCGCCCAAGCTAATTTCGACAAGCCTGTAATTAGCCCGCTTCAAGCGCTAGGCGCGGTGGCGGCAGACCTAAAATTAAGTCTAGGCCAGCCCAGAGAAGTGAGCCGAACCAATTTTCCCAATGGGGGCGTAACAAGCGCAACGTATTTAGATGAGGGGGTATCGGAGGGAAACATTCCGATAAAGCTGTATTGGTTAGAGACCGAAAGTGTGGGAGAAAATAATAAAATTGCCACGAAGGTACAGTTGGTGTGGAATGTGCGGGTGGAAATGAAGGGCTATCAAAACATTTGGAATGTCCATGTAGATGCCCTTACGGGTCAAATTGTTGAGAAGCGCGATGATGTCATCCACTGTTATTTTGGGATGAAAAACCATACGACGGCGCCGCACATCTGTGCATTAGAGCCTTCGGCGAAAAAAGGGGTCACTGCTACCCCAGCTTCTGCGTTGGGGACGACACCCAATGCATACAATGTATTTGATTATCCAATTGAGAGCCCAATTTATGGTTCACTAACAACGGTAATCGATCCATACACAAAATTTGTACCCGCAGGAACGGGGCCAGGTGCTACCAATGGTTGGCACAACGATGGAACGACGGATTATACCACTACTCAAGGAAATAACGTTTGGGCGCAAGAAGATGTGAATAATGACGATGGTACGGGGGCGAGCCCAACATCTGCCATTTTAAATTTCGAGTTTCCTTATGTGACGGGAGTTGGGTCAAAAGCGGCAAAGCAAAATGCAGCGATCACTAACCTTTTTTATTGGAATAATCTATTGCACGATGTACTTTGGAAGTATGGTTTTGATGAACCCAGCGGTAACTTTCAAAATAACAATCAAGGCCGTGGTGGGGCAGGTAATGACTATATATACGCCGATGCACAAGATGGAGGTGGGTTAAACAATGCGAATTTTTATCCACCCGCAGATGGAGAAAAGGGGCGTATGCAGATGTATATGTGGAATCAATCGGCAACTGATGATCTTGATGGTGATTTTGATAATGGGGTGATAGCCCACGAGTATGGCCACGGATGGTCGACTCGCTTGACCGGTGGACCTGCCAATTCAGGTTGTTTAAATAATTATGAGCAAGGGGGGGAAGGTTGGAGTGATTATGTAGCATTGATGCTAACAACCAAATGGAATACGCTATCTCCTAACGTGGCAAGTGCAAATTTGAGTAGAGGGATTGGAAATTATGTACTTAATTACCCAACAACGGGAGGTGGTATCCGCCAATACCCTTATTCGTATGACTTGGCCGTAAATGGTGCAGTTACGTATGGTAAAGTTGCGACGTATATTGCCCCCCATGGAGTTGGGAGTATTTGGGCCACCATGCTGTGGGATATGACGTGGGAGATTATCATGCAGGATAACCAAATCGTGAATAATATTTTCGATTTACCCACCAATGTTGCCGACATGCGAGGTAACCTTGCCGCACTAAAGTTAGTCAATGAAGGGTTGCGATTACAACCATGTAGTCCAAGTTTTATTGATGCTAGAGATGCCATATTTGCGGCGGATGCCTTATTGTTTGGGGGACGATATCGGTGTGCTATTGGGCGAGCTTTTGCGCGAAGAGGGTTAGGAGCGTACGCTTCAACAGGAGCTTCTTCCAATGATAACGTTGTTGTCGAGGATTTTACTCCGTTTTTTTTTCCCGCCCTTACCTCCTCTAGGACTCCACCCGCAATATGTTCAAACACAGCCTTTAATTATACCTCAACCATTGCTGAAACAGGAAGTTATACCTATAATTGGAGTCGTGCAACGATAGCGGGTATCAGCAATGCGGCAAGCAGCGGCGCCTCTGCTACAATTAATGAAACGTTGATAAATACTACAACATCACCAGTGACGGTAGAGTATCAAGTTGTCGTTTCGCCAGATGCTTGTGGAGGGATACCACAGCCTCAAAAGGTGAGGGTCGTTGTTAACCCTTCACCCATTCCGACGGTTGGAAGTTATGCCGTTTGCCAAAATGGTAGTGTACCTGTGGGAGAGGGACTGAAGGTGCCAAAGACAAATTTTAACTTTGTGACAGGGCAATTAACTACGTCTTCTCCGACCTATCGGAGAGGGGATGGAAACAATACGACGGTCTATACTGCTTCTAATGTAGGAACAAGTGTGTACTATAAAACGTATACTTTCACGCCTTCTGTAAGTGAGAGTGTAACTTTTGAAACGACGGATGGTGCGCTTACGTTCAATCGTTACGATACCTATCTGACTTTATATCAAACGTCCTTTAATCCAAGCAGTCCTGCTACTAATTTTTTGCGTGGTGATGATGACAGTGGTGCTTTGAGGTTTGCTTCAAAATTTACTCATTCGTTAGTGGCTGGCACAACCTATGTATTGGTCGTGTCGACTTATAATAATGGGAGGACGGGTTCATTTAAAATCTCCACTTCATCAGCTGTTTTTGAAGAAGGAACGAACTCTTGGTATAATGTAAATAGTGGAGGTACTGCCCTAGCCACAGGAGAGCTTTTTAACCCAGTTGGGGTGGCCAATTCAGGTATTTCAAACACAGCTACGGCAGGTACTTACACATATTATGTGTCAATAAACTTGTATGATGCTTGTCGTACTTCAACCACGTTCACGATTGACCCAGTTCATACGGTAGCGTTATCATCAGCCCCAGCGACTGAAAGTCAAACGGTGTGTATCAACAGTGGAATTACCTCGATTACGTACACGTTGGGAGGTGGAGCGACGGGCGCAGATGTGACAGGCTTGCCAGCAGGGGTAACAAAATCGGTGAGTGGCAGTACGTTGACGATTAGTGGTATTCCGACTGAAAGTGGTACGTTTAATTATAACATCGTTACGACAGGGAATAGCTGTACGACGGCGAGTAAATCGGGAAGTATTGTTGTCACATCAGGACCAACGCTTACCTTGACGTCTTCGGTGGGGACGAATGCCCAGACGGTATGTATCAATACGGGTGTTACTTCGATTACGTACGCCATAGGGGGCAGTGCGACGGGGGCAAGCGTGAGTGGTTTACCCGCGGGAGTGACAGGGTCAGTATCGAGTGGAGTACTGACCATTAGCGGTATACCGACGGAATCAGGAACCTTCAACTACACGGTGACGAGCAGCGGAGGGGTGTGTAGTGCAGCTACGGCGACAGGTTCGTTGGTTGTTAATCCAGTTCATACGATAGCATTGTCGTCAGCACCAGCGACTGAAAGCCAAACGGTGTGTATTAACAGTGGCCTCACCTCGATTACTTACACGTTGGGCGGGGGAGCGACAGGGGCTAACGTGACGGGCCTACCAACGGGGGTAACAAAATCAGTGAGTGGCAGTACGTTGACGATTAGTGGTATTCCGACTCAAAGTGGCACGTTTAATTATAACATCGTCACAACGGGGAATAGCTGTACGACGGCGAGTAAATCGGGCAGTATTGTTGTCTCACCAGTACCAACGCTTACCTTAACATCGGCGGTGGGGACGAATGCCCAGACGGTATGTATTAATACGGGTGTTACTTCGATTACGTACGCCATTGGCGGCAGTGCTACGGGGGCAAGCGTGAGTGGTTTACCAGCGGGAGTGACAGGGTCAGTATCGAGTGGAGTACTGACCATTAGCGGTATACCGACGGAATCAGGAACCTTCAACTACACGGTGACGAGTAGTGGAGGGGTATGTAGTGCAGCTACGGCGACAGGTTCGTTGGTTGTTAATCCAGTCCATACGATAGCATTGTCGTCAGCACCAGCGACTGAAAGTCAAACGGTGTGTATCAACAGTGGTCTTACTTCGATTACCTACACGTTGGGCGGGGGAGCGACAGGGGCTAACGTGACGGGCCTACCAACGGGGGTAACAAAATCGGTGAGTGGTACTACGTTAACGATTAGTGGTATTCCGACTCAAAGTGGCACATTCAATTATAACATCGTCACAACGGGGAATAGCTGTACGACGGCGAGTAAATCGGGGAGTATTTTTGTCTCACCATTACCAACGCTTACCTTAACATCGGCGGTGGGGACGAATGCCCAGACAGTATGTATCAATACGGGTGTTACTTCGATTACGTACGCTATTGGCGGCAGTGCTACGGGGGCAAGTGTGAGTGGTTTACCAGCGGGAGTGACAGGGTCAGTATCGAGTGGAGTACTGACTATTAGCGGTATACCGACGGAATTAGGTACTTTCAACTACACGGTGACGAGTAGTGGAGGGGTATGTAGTGCAGCTACGGCGACAGGTTCGTTGGTTGTTAATCCAGTCCATACGATAGCATTGTCGTCAGCACCAGCGACTGAAAGTCAAACGGTGTGTATCAACAGTGGCCTCACCTCGATTACTTACACGTTGGGCGGGGGAGCGACAGGGGCTAACGTGACGGGCCTACCAACGGGAGTGACAAAATCGGTGAGTGGTACTACGTTAACGATTAGTGGTATTCCGACTCAAAGTGGCACATTCAATTATAACATCGTTACGACAGGGAATAGCTGTACGACGGCGAGTAAATCGGGCAGTATTTTTGTCTCACCACTACCAACGCTTACCTTAACATCGGCGGTGGGGACCAATGCTCAGACAGTATGTATCAATACGGGTGTTACTTCGATTACGTACGCCATAGGGGGCAGTGCTACGGGGGCAAG
>Ga0209570_1000450_pt1 | contig 48634 bp, 44 predicted proteins | sample EBPBio172007_DNA_FD_185861 | JGI IMG/M metagenome (GOLD analysis project Ga0209570, IMG submission 185861) | Wastewater treatment Type I Accumulibacter community from EBPR Bioreactor in Madison, WI, USA - Reactor 1_9/17/2007_ DNA (SPAdes)... | ecosystem: Engineered > Bioreactor > EBPR >... | reverse complement strand
CGACACCTACACCAAGCTGTATGTCGACATGGAGATGTACACCACGACGCAGCCGCAGCCCGATCCGGAGCGCTTCCTCAACCAGTTCACCTCGTGGGAAGTCGCCAACAAGGAGAACAAGTGGCTGGGCCGCAACGTCTCGCGCTACACGGACCCGGCTGCCGACGAGGCCTACAAGGCCGCGCAGAAGGAACTCGACCCGGCCAAGCGCGCTGCGCTCCTGATCAAGGTCAACGAGATCTTCTGCGAGGCCAACGTCATCCTGCCGATCCTGTCGCGCAAGAAGGTGGTCGCCGCGTCGAACACCCTCTCGCATGACCATTCGGGCTGGGATGTCGACACCTGGAACCTGGCGTCCTGGTATCGCGTCTGATCCGGAAATCGGTCCCTTGCGGAGAGTGATCTCCGCAAGGGATATGCCATGGAAAAGGCCCGGCGGAGCTGCTCCGCCGGGCCTTTTCCATGGTCGTTGGCTGTTCGATTGGGGGAACGCCGTCAGCCCGCCAGCCGCTTGATCGCGCCCGCGCGGCCGCCGACGAGGATGCGTTCGTCGACATCCTTGATATCGCGCAGGCCGCAAAGCGCCATGGTGGTGTCGAGCTCCTTGCGGATGATGTCGAGCGCGGCGGTGACGCCTTGCTCGCCCATGGCGCCCAGCCCGTAGAGGAAGGCGCGGCCGATGAAGGTGCCGTGCGCGCCGAGGGCGATCGCCTTCAGCACGTCCTGTCCCGAGCGGATGCCGCCGTCGAACAGAACCTCGATGCGGTTGCCGACTTGCTCGACGATGCCGGGCAGGGCCTCGATCGAGGACAGAGCGCCGTCGAGCTGGCGGCCGCCATGGTTCGAGACGATCAGCGCGTCGGCGCCGCTCTTGGCCGCCATCTCGGCATCTTCCGGATCGAGGATGCCCTTGAGGATCAGCTTGCCGCCCCACTGGTCCTTGATCCACTGGACGTCGTCCCAGTTCAGCTTCGGATCGAACTGGCTGGCGGTCCAGGAGGAGAGCGAGGACATGTCGGCGACGCCGGTGACATGGCCGACGATGTTGCCGAACTGCCGGCGTGGCGTATCCAGCATCTTCAGGCACCAGCGCGGCTTGAAGGCGAGGTTGATCAGGTTGGCGATGGTCGGCTTCGGCGGGGCGGAGAGACCGTTGCGGATGTCCTTGTGGCGCTGGCCGAGGATCTGCAGGTCGAGCGTCAGCACCAGCGCCGAGCAGCCGGCCTTCTTGGCGCGCTGGATCAGCCGGGAGATGAAGTCGCGGTCCTTCATCACATAGAGCTGGAACCAGAACGGCGCCTGGGTGTGGTTCGCGACATCCTCGATCGAGCAGATGCTCATGGTCGAGAGGGTGAAGGGCACGCCGGCCTTGGCGGCGGCCTTGGCGGCGAGGATCTCGCCATCGGCGTGCTGCATGCCGGTGAGGCCGGTTGGGGCGAGCGCGACCGGCATGGAAACCGGCTGGCCGATCATATCCGAGGCGAGCGAGCGGTTGGTCATGTCGACAGCGACGCGCTGGCGCAGCTTGACCTTGGCGAAGTCGGTCTCGTTGGCGCGGTAGGTGCCCTCGGTCCAGGCGCCGGAATCGGCGTAGTCGTAGAACATGCGCGGCACGCGGCGCTTGGCCAGAAGGCGCAGGTCTTCGATGGTCAGGGGCTGGGCCATGTCTCGTCTCGCCGTTGGCGTCCCGTCTTGTCCTACGGGCTTGCTCGCATGCTGGCGGGCAGGGCGCAACCGTTCCGAGGCGCGGAAGGCCTTTCGTCAGGACACAGCCATGTAGCGGCCGGGCTTGTGGTTCATGCCGAGGATGGCGTTGAGCACGAGCGTACCGACGAGCGAGAGCGCGACCTTGTCGGGCGGCAGCACGAAAAGCGCGGCGGCGAAGATCGCGGCGTCGATGCCCAGTTGAACCCAGCCGGCGCGCAGGCCATGGCGCTCCTGCAGATAGAGCGCGAGGATGTTGACCCCGCCGATCGCCGTACGGTGGCGCGCGAGCGCCAGCAGGCCGAGCCCCATCGCGACGCCGCCGGCGATGGCGGCGTAGAGCGGCGCCACCGCCTCGATGCGGAACCAGCCTGGCGTCGCCCAGACGAAGACCGAGACGAGGCCGACGGCGGCGAAGGTGCGCAAGGTGAAGGGCAGGCCCATCCGCCGGAAGGCGAGCCAGTAGAACGGCAGGTTGATGACGAAGAAGAGCAGGCTGAAATCCGCGCCCGTGCCGAATTGCAGCAGGAGGGCGAGCCCGGCCGCGCCGCCGGTCAAGAGCGTCGCCTTCGCGAACAGGACGATGCCAAAGCTGATCATCAGCGTGCCCAGCGGCAGGGCGAGGAGGTCTTCGTAGAAGCGGTGCTGCTGCGGCATGGCGGCGCTGACGGTTTGGGACATTGCGAGGCCTGTATCGGCTGGCGGCTTCCGGCGCCAGAGGTCTAGCAAGGATCGCGCCGGATAGGGGCGCCTGGCGGGATGCGGTCGTTGAGGGCCCGATGCCTCTGGAGGGGGCGGCCGATGGAGGAAAATGGCCTGTGCCGTCCCGTCGCTCGAGACGACTGGCCATGATCGGGCCCGATCGTCGGAAGGTCGCGAGCTTGTTGGCTGGCGGCGGGGCAGGAAGGGTTTCGCCAAGATGACGTTCGAGGCCGGCGAGACCGTCGTCATCGGCTTGAGGTTGAGCAGGCAAGGACACGGCAATCATCGCGGGTGGAGGCGCTGGGTCGTGCCTCCCAACGAAGCGAAAGCCTGTCCGAGTGACTCTTCTCGCGCCGGTGCCAAGACATGGATCGCGTTGACAAAATCTTGAAAGCAGGAGGCGGTGCCTGCCTGTCCTTTCATCTCGACAAGGACAGGTTTTCGGTCAATCCTGCCTTGCCGGCATAGGAGCCATGCGCCCTGTGCCAGCATGAGACGCTTTGGCTTCGAGGGATGTGGCGATGGCGACCGGAACCGTGAAGTGGTTCAATACTGAGAAGGGTTTCGGCTTCATTCAACCGGCGGACGGCGGCAAGGATGTGTTCGTGCACATCACGGCCGTGAAAGAGGCCGGAATGATGACGCTGACGGAAGGGCAGAAGGTTTCGTTCGAGCTGAAGACCGAGCGCGGCAAGACGGCCGCGGGCGACCTGAAAGTACTCTGAGACCATTCTGTTGCCGTAGGGCTCGCCTGCCGCGCGCGGCGGGGTGTTGGCGGGCGCGCGCCTGAAAATGACGACCGGACCGGCGTTATCGCCGCCTGTCCGGCGCGATGGTTCTTGACGCGACATGATGCGCGCCGAAAGCCCCGTCCAGGCCCGGCCTGCGGGGTTTTGGATGTTGGCATCCGGGGGAATGCGCGGAGCCGGACGGCGTTCGCAGTCGACGGCTGCGTGCCGGTGTCGAGTCGATGCCGATGATGTCGAACAGAGACGACCTCGCGCTGCCCCGCTCCGCGCACGGGTATCTGGGGGTCTGTTCCGCTTGGACGCCGCCTGATCGCCGTGCGTCCGGGGACGCGCGGCGATCCAGCTCTCTGTTTCAGCATCGATTCATCCGAAAGGTCGGTTCCACTTTTCGGTTCGATGCTTGAGGGCGGAGGCCTGCCTGTTCGGCCTGTGCGAAGTCGGCACCTGCGCGCCTGATGAACCCGCAACGGTCCGGGGCGCGAAACCCGCAATCCCCTCCGGCCCACGATGTCTCGCGAAGCCCTCCCGGTCGGATGGGACGCGTGCAGGATAGGGGAGCGGGGAGTGGGGCGGGGATAAGTTCTGCGGGGCCGCCACTTTCTCCCCTCGCATCAAATTCGGGTTCTTTTGGAACTCCTGCTCATTTCGGGTCGAGCTGAAATCGGGGGTTTAAACCGGCCTCGATGAGCGTGAGCAGCACGACGGGAAAAATCCGTGTTCGGTCGATCTTGGAGCTTCGGTCACTCGACTCTATGGGCCGATTGCCATTTGACGACATGTCGTGGCGATCATGGTCGTGTGAACCACATCCGCTTCAGCTGGCCATTTCGCAACACGAACTGGTGAAACATCGCTGCAATGGCATGGATTGCTGCCAGGCAGATAAGGCCATTCGCTGCAAGCTCATGCCACCCGTTAATGGATCGCCGAAGAGCCCTGTCGTCTGCTGCGAATGCCGGTATCTGGACTAAGCCGAAAAGGTCCCAGCCGCGCGCAGTAACATTCGCGATTCCAGCCACGAGCGTCGCTGCGAGGAGCAGGTAAAGCAGGCCATGGACGAGGTGTTCGGCGATCTTCAGCACACCTGAGTTGACGGAGGCCAGATGTGCGCCTGCGAACTGCCTCCAAACCACACGCGTACAATAAACAAGGATGAGCAACGCGCCCATTGCGATATGGGCAGACCACATGCCGTGCCGCAACGCCTGTGGAAGCAAAGATTCGCTTTGCGCCATGAGCCAGAGCAGTAAGACAAGTGCCGCCGTTATCCAGTGGAAGCTGACACTCGTGTTGTCATAGTGATTTTCGTCAGAACGGTTCTGCATCGCCGCGTTCGCCTTTTGCTTACGCCCCGCCGATCAAAATGCCCGTTGCCAGGACGAGCATGCCGCCAAGAATGATCTGGAACATGGCCCGGCCTATCGGGGTTTCCATGTAGCGGTTCTGTATCCAGACAATCACCCAGAGCTCCACAAACACCACACAGAGCGCGATGGCCGTCGCGGTCCAGAAGTGCGGGATGAGGTACGGCAGGGCATGGCCGAGGCCGCCGACAGCAGTCATGACGCCCGATGCCAGCCCGCGCTTCCACGGTGCTCCGCGGCCGGATAACTTGCCGTCGTCATGGGCGGCCTCGGTAAACCCCATGGAAATGCCAGCGCCAATGGATGCCGACAGGCCGATCAAGAAGGTTGTCCAAGGGTTCTGCGTTGCGAACGCAGTGGCGAAGATCGGGGCCAAGGTTGAGACTGAGCCGTCCATCAGGCCCGCAAGCCCCGGCTGAACCCATGTCAGTACGAATTGGCGCTTGGCATGCTCCGTTTCGGCCTGCCCTTCGTCGCCTTTCGAAAGGCCCTCGTGCAGCGCCGTTGCCTTGCGCTCATGGGTGGCTTCTGCGGCGGCAAGATCCCCGAGGAGCTTACGTGTCTCGACATCGGTGCTGCGCGACGCAGCCAGCCGATAGAAGGCCTCTGCTTGCCGCTCCATGTCGGCGGCATCGGCTCGTGCACGCTCCAATGGCAGGGATTTCACCAGCCACAAAGGGCGCCGCGTGTAGAAGCCTTCAACATGCTCGCGACGAATGGGAATGATCGTCGAACCGAACTTGCGGACATAAAGGTCGAGCAAGAGGCGCCGATGTTCGTTCTCTTCGGCTGCCATGGCGTCAAACATTGCAGCCGAGGCCGGAAATTTCTCATTCAGATTGGCCGCGTAGGCGGCGTAGATGCGCTCATCCTCTTCCTCCGCGAGTATGGCGAGCGACAACACCTCTTGCGCGCTGAGATCGTCAAACCTGCGGCGGGTTGGCCGAAAGATGGGGAAGAGAGCGGGCATTGCGGCACCTGCGCGAGCGATTATTGGTCATTGTTTAGAATAATTCTAATCTAGTGTCCAGGGGTACGCGACCGCTCTGTCGCCTCAGAATGAAGGTCGAAAGCGACTGCTGTGGATCAAGATCAGGCCTGAACGGCCTTCGTGCCAAGCGTCCCGGTGAGGTCTAAGGGGCAGTCCGTTCTCTCGCGAAGAGGTCCGGCGCTGACGTTGGAGGCGGCGCAAGTCCTGATCTGTCAGTGCCGCATGTTGGCACCTTCTCCCGCAGGGGCGGTTGTGGATTGCGTCCTATCTTCCGCACGACAATCCGCTTGCACGAACGGCGTGTTCGATATAAAGATATCTTTATATCTTTTTCCTTGTCGATAGAGGACGCCAGCGCGTGCGGCAGCCGACGACATTGTCTTCCGACGTGCTTCTCGCTGGTCTCAGGGCCGCCGGCGAGGAGACGCGGCTGCGCATTCTCGCGCTGCTCTCCGAGGGCGAGCTCTCGGTTTCCGATCTCACCGATATCCTCGGCCAGTCGCAGCCGCGCATCTCGCGTCATCTCAAGCTCTTGGCCGAGGCCGGGCTGGTCCGGCGCTCGCGCGAGGGCGCCTGGGCCTTCTTCCGGCTCGACGAGACCGGGCCGGGCGGGGCCTTTGCCGCCTCGCTCGCCGCCTGGCTCGACCTGAGCGACCCGGTGCTCGCGGCCGATCGCGAGCGGCTCGCTGCGGTAAGGACGACGCGGGCCGAGGCCGCGCAAAACTATTTCGCCAGCGTCGCGCGCGACTGGGACCGGTTGCGCGGCCTGCATGTGCCCGATCATGCCGTGGAGGCTGCGGTCGAGGAGGCCGTCGGCGAGGGCTCGCCCGGCGCGATGCTCGATCTCGGCACCGGCACGGGGCGGATGCTGGAGCGGATCGCGCCGAAATTCGGCCGCGCCGTCGGGGTCGATGCCAATCACGCGATGCTGGCGGTGGCGCGAGCCAATCTGGAGCAGGCGGGTCTGTCGCGCGTCGAGCTTCGGCAGGGCGATATCTATGCGCTGCCCTTCGCGCGCGGCTCCTTCGATCTCGTCGTGATCCATCAGGTGCTGCATTTCCTCGACGATCCCGGCCGGGCCGTGCGCGAGGCCGCCGCGATGCTGGCGCCCGGCGGGCGCCTGATCGTCGTCGATTTCGCGCCGCACGAGATGGAATTCCTGCGGACCGAGCATGCGCATCGTCGGCTCGGCTTCTCCCGCCAGCAGATCGCGGCCTGGTTCGCCGAGGCCGGCCTGTCCTGCGATCTTTCCCGTGAAGTCACCCTTGCCGATGGCGGCTCGGGCCAGCTCCCGGTCATGCTCTGGCGTGGCCGCGACCGGCGCGTCCAGGCCGATCCGCCGGTCCGCACGATCAATCTCGAGGTTGCGTGATGAATGCTTTCCGCCCCAGCCGCCACGGCTCGCGCCGCCCGCGCGTCTCCTTCGAATTCTTTCCGCCCAAGACGGAGGAGATGGAGGTCGCGCTGTGGGACAGCGTGCGTCGGCTCGAGCCGCTCGGCCCCAGCTTCGTCTCGGTGACCTATGGCGCCGGCGGCTCGACCCGCGAGCGCACTCACGCCACCGTCAAGCGCATGGTCGACGAGACCGCGCTGAAGCCGGCCGCGCATCTGACCTGCGTCTCGGCCTCGAAGGCTGAGGTCGACGAGGTCATCCGATCCTATTGGGATGCCGGCGTGCGCCATGTCGTGGCTTTGCGCGGCGATCCGGCCGGCGGGCTCGGTACGGCTTACGAGCCGCATCCTGAGGGCTATCACCAGACCTCTGATCTCGTCGCCGGCCTGAAGCGCATCGGCGACTTCGAGGTCACGGTCTCGGCCTATCCCGAGAAGCACCCGGAAGCCGCCTCGCTCGAGGCCGATATCGATGCGCTCAAGAAGAAGGTCGATGCCGGCGCGACGCGGGCGATCACCCAGTTCTTCTTCGATAACGACGTCTATTTCCGCTATCTCGACAAGGTGCGCGCGCGCGGCATCGAGATCCCGATTCTGCCCGGCATCGTGCCCGTCCAGAACTTCAAGCAGACCGCGAATTTCGCCCGCAAGACCGGCGCCAGCGTGCCGCAATGGCTGGCCGACCGGTTCGAGGAGCTGGAGGACGACGTCGCGACGCGCCGCCTCGTCGCCGCCGCCGTCTGCGCCGAGCAGGTCCTCGACCTGATCGACCGCGGCGCGACCGACCTGCATTTCTACACGATGAACAAGGCCGACCTCGTCTATGCCATCTGCCATCTCGTGGGGTTGAAGCCCGAGAAGCCGGCGGCGCAGGCCGTGGCGGCGGAGTAAGCCTATGTCCGACTTCATTCCCGCTCCCGTTGATGGCGCCGAAATCGAGCGCTCGCTGCGCCAGGCCGCGCGCGAACGCATCCTCGTGCTCGACGGCGCGATGGGCACGCAGATCCAGAACTTGAAGCTCTCCGAAGCTGATTTCCGCGGCGAGCGCTTCAAGGGCTTCAACCACGACCTCAAGGGCAATAACGACATCATCGCCCTGACGCAGCCGGAGGCGCTGCGCGATATCCATCTCGCCTATTTCCGGGCGGGCGCCGATATCGTCGAGACCAATACCTTCTCCGGCACCTCGATCGCCCAGGCCGATTACGGCATGGAGGCGATCGTCTATGAGCTGAACGTCGCCTGCTCGCGCGTCGCCCGCGAGGCGGCCGCGATCGCCGAGAGGGAAGACGGGCGTCGCCGCTTCGTCGCTGGCGCGATCGGCCCGACCAACCGCACGCTCTCGATCTCGCCCGACGTCAACAATCCCGGCTTCCGCGCCGTGAGCTTCGATCAGGTGCGCGATTCCTATGCCGAGCAGGTGAGGGGCCTGATCGATGGCGGTTCGGAACTGCTGCTGATCGAGACGATCTTCGACACGCTCAACGCCAAAGCCGCGATCGTCGCGATCGAGCAGGTCTATCGCGAGAAGGGCATTCGCCTGCCGGTGATGATCTCCGGCACGATTACCGATCTCTCGGGTCGCACACTCTCGGGCCAGACGGTCGAGGCCTTCTGGAACGCGGTGCGCCATGCCGCCCCGCTGACCATCGGCCTCAACTGCGCGCTCGGCGCGCGCGAGATGCGGGCGCATATCAAGGACATGTCGCGCATTGCCGACACGCTGGTCTGCGCCTATCCGAATGCCGGCCTGCCTAACGAATTCGGCCTCTATGACGAACGCCCCGAGGCGACCGCCAAGATGCTGGCCGAGTTCACCGATGCCGGCTTCGTCAACATGGTCGGCGGCTGCTGCGGCACCACGCCCGACCATATCCGCGCCATCGCCGAGGCGGTCGCCGGCAAGGCACCGCGCCAGATTCCCGAGGTGAAGCCCTGGCTCAGGCTTGCGGGGCTGGAGCCGTTCACGCTCGACGAGACCATCCCCTTCGTCAATGTCGGCGAGCGCACGAACGTCACCGGCTCGGCCAAGTTTCGGAAGCTGATCACCAATGGTGATTATGCCGCCGCGCTCGACGTGGCGCGCGATCAGGTCGCCAACGGCGCGCAGGTCATCGACATCAACATGGACGAGGGCCTGCTCGATTCCGAGAAGGCGATGACCGAGTTCTGCAACCTGATCGCCTCCGAGCCGGATATCTCGCGCGTGCCGATCATGGTCGACTCCTCGAAATTCCCGGTGATCGAGGCTGGCCTCAAGACCATCCAGGGCAAGCCGATCGTCAACTCGATCTCGATGAAGGAGGGTGAGGAAGCCTTCCTCGAACAGGCGCGCATCTGCCGGCAATACGGCGCGGCGGTCGTCGTGATGGCCTTCGACGAGGTCGGGCAGGCCGACACGTTCCAGCGCAAGATCGAGATCTGCACGCGGGCCTACAAGCTGCTGACCGAGACGATCGGCTTCCCGCCCGAGGACATCATCTTCGACCCGAACATCTTCGCGGTGGCGACGGGCATCGAGGAGCACGACAACTACGGCAACGACTTCATCGACGCGACCCGCGCGATCCGCGAGACCCTGCCGCATGCCCATATCTCGGGCGGCGTCTCGAACCTCTCGTTCTCCTTCCGCGGCAACGAGAAGGTGCGCGAGGCCATGCACTCCGTGTTCCTCTATCACGCCATCAAGGCGGGGATGGACATGGGTATCGTCAATGCCGGCCAGCTCGGCTCCTATGACGATCTCGACCCGGAATTGCGCGAGCTCTGCGAGGATGTCGTCCTCAACCGCCGCAAGGATTCGACCGAGCGCCTGCTGGAGGCCGCGCCGCGCTTCAAGGGCGATGGTTCGGTCGCGGCTTCGGGCAAGGACCTCGCCTGGCGCGAACTCCCGGTCGAGAAGCGGCTGGAGCATGCGCTGGTCGCCGGGATCACCGAGTTCATCGATGTCGATACGGAAGAGGCGCGCCTGAACGCCGCCAAGCCGCTGCATGTCATCGAAGGCCCGCTGATGGCCGGCATGAACGTGGTCGGCGACCTGTTCGGCGCGGGCAAGATGTTCCTGCCGCAGGTGGTGAAGTCGGCCCGCGTGATGAAGCAGGCCGTCGCCTATCTCATGCCCTATATGGAGGAGGAGAAGCGCCTCAACGGCGGCTCCGAGCGCTCGGCCGCCGGCAAGGTGCTGATGGCAACCGTGAAGGGCGACGTCCACGATATCGGCAAGAACATCGTCGGCGTCGTGCTCCAGTGCAACAATTACGAGGTGATCGACCTCGGCGTGATGGTGCCGACCCAGAAGATCCTGGAGACGGCGCGCAAGGAGAAGGTCGATATCATCGGCTTGTCCGGGCTGATCACGCCCTCGCTCGACGAGATGGTGACGGTCGCTTCCGAGATGGAGCGCGAGGGCTTCGATATTCCCTTGCTGATCGGCGGCGCGACGACGAGCCGCGTCCATACCGCGGTGAAGATCCACCCGGCCTATGAGAAGGGCCAGGCGGTGCATGTAAACGACGCCTCGCGCGCCGTCGGCGTTGTCTCCAGCCTGCTCTCGTCGGAGCAGAAGCCGGGTTATGTCGCAGGCGTGCAGGCGGAATACGCCAAGGTCGCCGAGGCGCATCGCCGCTCGGAAGCGGACAAGCAGCGCCTGCCGCTGGCACGCGCTCGCGCCAACGCCTTCAAGCCGGATTGGGCGAACTATGTGCCGCCGAAGCCGAGTTTCCTCGGCACGCGTACGTTCCGCACCTTCGACATCGCCGATCTCGTGCCGGTGATCGACTGGACGCCGTTCTTCCAGACCTGGGAACTGAAGGGTCGCTTCCCGGCGATCCTGCAGGACGAGAAGCAGGGCGAGGCGGCGCGCGCGCTTTGGGACGATGCGCAGGCGATGCTGAAGCGCATCGTCGAGGAGCGCTGGTTCAACCCGAAGGCGGTGATCGGCTTCTGGCCGGCCAATGCCGTCGGCGACGACATCCGCCTCTATACCGGCGAGAGCCGGCAGGAGAAGCTCGCAACCTTCCACGGCCTGCGCCAGCAGCTCTCGAAGCGCGACGGCAAGCCCAATATGTGCCTGTCCGATTTCGTCGCGCCGGAAGGCGTGGCGCCCGATTATATCGGCGCCTTCGCCGTCACGGCCGGGGCGGAGGAAGAGCGCATCTCCGAGAGGTTCGCGCGCGACAATGACGACTACCGCTCGATCATGGTCAAGGCGCTGGCGGACCGCTTCGCCGAGGCCTTCGCCGAGCGGATGCACCAGCTCGTCCGCAAGGAGTTCTGGGGCTATGCACCGGACGAGACCTTCAGCAATGACGAGCTGATCCGCGAGGAATACCAGGGCATCCGTCCGGCGCCGGGCTATCCGGCCCAGCCCGACCATACTGAGAAGGAAACGCTCTTCCGGCTGCTCGAAGCCGAACGCCGCGTCGGCGTGAAGCTGACCGAGAGCTACGCGATGTGGCCGGGCTCCTCGGTCTCCGGGCTCTATTTCTCGCACCCGGAGGCCTACTACTTCGGCGTCGCCAAGGTCGAGCGCGACCAGGTCGAGGATTATGCCGAGCGCAAGAGTATGACGATCGAGGAGGTCGAGCGCTGGCTCGCGCCGATCCTCAACTACGACACGTCAGCCTATCGCCTGCAGGCGGCGGAGTAGTTGCCTTCCATCGCAGCGGCGGGCATCACGCTAGCCGCAGCGATGGAGATGACGTGTGGCGACGACTGACGTGGCAAGACTGATCCGCAAGGCGGTGGCGGCGGATGAGCCGCGCATCCGTACGATCCGCATGGGCGTGCGCGAGAACATCCTGAGCGACCCCTCGAAGGTCACGGATGAGGATGTCGCCTGGTATCGAGAGCAGGCGATTTTCCTCGTTGCGGAAGAGGCGGGCGAGATCGCCGGCTTCGCCTGCGCCAATCATCAGACCGGCCTGATCTGGGCCCTGTTCATCGATCCGGCGCAGGAAGGGCGGGGCCATGGCCGCGCGCTGATCGATGCGGCGCTGGCCGGGCTGAAGGCTGCGGGCCATGCCCAGGCCTGGCTCGAAACCGGCGCCGACACGCGGGCAGAGCGCTTCTATCGCCGCCATGGCTGGCGTGACCGGGGCCGCGGCCTCGACGGGCAGATCGTCTTCACCCGATCGTTGTCGCAGGAGGAGCCGCCGACGACCTGACCCCGGACGCGCGCTTCAGCCCCGCGCGACCGCGCCGGTCGGAGCTGCGGTCTGGGACAACTTGAGCCTGTACTGCTCAACCGGCAGGCCGCCGACGCCCCAGTCGTCGAGGCCGACTTCGTCGATGACCACGAAGGTGGTGGCCGGGTTCTTGTTCAGGACCTTGCTCAGAAGGTCGGTGACGCCGGCGATGAGCGCGGCCTTCTGATCTGCCGTGGCCCCTTCGCGGGTGATGCGGATGTTGACATAAGGCATGGCTGTTCCTTGACGCGTTCGGAGGTGATCAGGCGGTGGGCGCGAGGTCGAAGTGGAAGACCTTGGCGATGATGCGCCACTCGCCTTCGAGCTGGACGAGACTGAGCAGGTCAGTAAAGCGCTTCTCTCCGATGGCGCATTCCACCCTGGCCAGCGCAGTGACCGGCCCGGCGAAGGCGATCGAGATGATCCGATCGCGCCGCTTTTCCTGACGGCTCGCCGGGGAGGGGCGGGCCGCCACCATCGGCAGATAGGCGTCCATGGTCATGTGGGTCAGCCGTCCATCGGTCGCGCAGGCATAGATCGCCTGCGGATGGAAGACGCGGCCCAACAGGGCCGCATCGCTGTGGTAGAGCCCGTCGAAATAGCGGCCGAGCAGGGCCTCGATCGGGGCGAATTGCGAGGTCATGCGCTGCGCCTCGTGTCAGGCGGCGAGACGTTCGGCGCTCAGCGCTTCCCGGACGCTGTCCCTGTCCGCGACGCGCTCCAGCAGGGCTTTCAGACGTGGCCAAGTTGACAGCGAGATCGCCTTGCCCTCGGCCCAGCTGGTGATGACGAAGAGATAGATGTCGGCGGCGCTGAAGGTGTCTCCGAGCAGGTAGTCGCGTCCGTCGGCGAGCTTTGCCTCGACATAGCCGAGGCGCCGCGCGATCGCTGCCCGGGCTTCCTGCCGCCCGGCCTCGTCCGTCCGGGGATGAAACAGAGGCGAGAATGCCTTGTGCAGTTCGCTCGAGATGAAAGTGAGCCATTCCTGCAATCGTGCCCGCTCGAGCGTCGCTGGCTGGGGAGCAAGGCCGGCGGAGGGGGCGAGGTCGGCGATATACTGGACGATCGCCGCGCCTTCGGTCAGGACGTCGCCATCATCGAGCTTCAGCGCGGGAACGTAGCCCTTGGGATTGATCGCGGCGAAACTCTCGCCGCTTGCCGTCCTGCCGGTGGAGATATCGACCTTTTCGAGGGTGAAGGGCAGGCCGGCCTCGCGCAGTGCGATATGGGGCGAGAGCGAGCAGGCGCCGGGAGCGAAGTAGAGCTTCATGGTGGTTCATCTCCGTGGATCGGTGATGCGCCATGGTTAGATCCCTGAAATAACCTTTGTATACCTCGTTACTTGTTGTAACTGCATTTTCCGGTATCCTCGCGGTTACCGGAGGTTTGCTGCATGGCTTTGAAAATCCGTAGGAATCGCTCGCCCGAGCCACCGGAGGCCTGCGATGTCGGCACCTGCATGCAGGTGCTTGGCGGAGCCTGGACGCCGAACATCATCTGGTATCTGAGCGGGGGGCCACGGCGCTTCGGGGAGCTCAGGCGCGACATCCCCATGATATCGGCCAAAATGCTCAGCACCCGGCTGCGCAGTCTCGAGGTCAAAGGGGTTGTGCGGCGGCGCGTCCTGTCGGGCTCGCCGCCCTCGGTCGAATACGCGTTGACGCCACTTGGCCGCGACTACATGCCGGCGATTCAGGCGATCGCGGAGGTCGGCGCCAAGCTCAAGGCTCTTGCGCGCGGGCAGGCATCCTGACCGGACAGGGCCCGCTGGCCGCGCGAACATTTCAGCGATGTCAGCCGGCGAGCGCGACCCGGCTGACGGCGGCCACCGGCCCGTCGAAAACGCGGACGCAGTCGCCTCCGGCCATGCCGGCGACCTGAAGCGCGGCCTCGGCCTCCGCGAAGATCTCGTTCTGCTCGCGATAGCCCTCCGGTGTCAGCAGGGCCGCGCCGATCGAGAGCGTGAAGTCAATGACGAGATTGCCGCGCGGCATCGGCCGGCACAGCAGTTTGCGTGTGCCGGAGAGCATCGAGGCGAGGTAGCCCTTGTCGCCGGGCATGCGCAGCAGCAAGGCGAAAGCGCCGGGGCCGGTCTGGTCGATGGCGAGCGCATCGGGGAAGAGCCGGCGCAGCCGCTCGCCGAAATTCCGGATCACATCGTCGCCAGCGGAGCGGCCGTAATTCTCGACGAGAGTCGCGAACCGATCGATCCCGAAGATGGCGAGGGCGAAGCGCTCGGGCTCACGGCTACGTTCGTATCGGGACTGCCGAAGAGCATCGATGAAGTTGCGGCGCGCAGCGAGGTTCGTCGATGCGTTCGCCCGCACCAGCGTCGCGGTTTCGCTCCACAAGCCCTTCTCGGCGGTAACGTCCTGCTTCGAGCCGAAGATGCGGATCGGGCGGCCATGCTCGTGGCCGACACCGACGATGAGGCGCATCCAGCGCTTCTCGCCATTGGCGGCTCGGATGCGGCAATCCAGCGCGAAGCCCTGGCCGGTGCTGATCGCCTTGCTGCGCGCCTGATTCATCTCACGGCGCGAGCGTTCCTCATAGAGGTCCAGCGTTGCGCTGCGATAAATGGCAGAGCCGCGCTGCAGGCCGAACAGGTCGTAGACGCCGTCGGTCCAGCTCAGCGATTCATTGGCAAGATTGCATTCCCAGGCGCCGACGGCTGCGGCCGCGGCCGCGCGATCGTAGAGGGACTGCGTCGCCGCGGTGAGCTGCTGGCTGTTCACGGTCCGCCTCCTGACTGCCTCAAGGGCAGCCTAGGGCGGGCAGGGTTAAGCGACCCTTGCGCAGTGCAAGAAAATCCGCCGCCTTACTCGCGTCTGAGCGCCTCGATCGGATCGAGCCTTGCGGCGCGGCGTGCCGGGTAGAAGCCGAAGAACACGCCGATCAGCCCGGAGACGCCGACCGCGATCAGGATGGTCTGGACCGAAATCACCGAAGGCCAGCCGGCGACATGGGCGATGGTCAGCGCCGCCGCGATGCCGAGCCCGACGCCGACCGCGCCGCCGATGGTCGCGAGCGTCGTCGCCTCGATCAGGAACTGGGTCAGCACTGCGCTCTGGCGAGCACCGACCGCGAGCCGGAGGCCGATCTCGCGGGTGCGCTCGGTCACCGAGACCAGCATGATGTTCATGATGCCGATGCCGCCGACGAGGAGCGAGACGGCGGCGACCGCGGCCAGCAGCCAGGATAGCGTGGTCGCGGCAGCGGTCGCGGTGTTGGCGATCTCGGTGAGGTTGCGGACGATGAAGTCGTCCTCCTGATCCTCCATCAAGCGGTGACGCTGGCGCAGCAGCGCGGTGACCTCGGCGATCCCCGGCGTGATCGCCTCCTCGCTGGCGAACTTGACCATGATGCTCTGCACCGAGCGGTCGCGAGCGTAGTTGCGTCCGACGATGCGGCGGCGGCCGGTGTCGAGCGGCACGAAGATGACGTCGTCCTGGTCCTGCCCCAGTGCCGACTGGCCCTTGGCTGCCATCACGCCGATGACCTTGAAGGGCACGTTGCGGATGCGGAACTGCTGGTCGAGCGGGTTTTCCTCGCCGAAGAGGTTTCGCGCAACTGTCTGGCCGATCACGGCGACGATCTCACCCTTGCGCAGCTCCTCGGGCTCGAACAGCCGGCCTGCGCCAATCTCCCATTCGCGGGCGGCGAAGAAGTCGAGATCGGTGGCGGTGATCTGCGTCGACCAGTTGGCGCCGGCATAGACGGCCTGCGCACGGGTGATGAGGACCGGTGCTGCCGCCGTGACGTTCCCGACCTCGCGCAGGATCGCGGCGGCGTCCTCGTCGGTGAGGGTCGAGGAGGCCCCGGCGCCGAGCCTGACGCCGCCCTGCGTGACGTTGCCGGACTGGATGATGGCGAGATTGGCGCCGAGCGACTTGATCTGGCCGGTGACGCGCTCGCGAGCGCCGGCGCCGATCGCCACCATGGCGATGACGGCGGCGACGCCGATGATGATGCCGAGCATCGTCAGCGCCGAGCGCAGGGCATTGGCACCGATGGCGGACAGCGCCGAGCGGATCGCTTCGGTCAGGCTCATGCGGCGGCCTCCGATAGGCCGATCCCGGCATCGAAGGCGGCGAGCGCGGCGCGGGCGTCGGCCGGCTCCTGCCTGAGATCGCTGAGCAGGTGGCCATCGCGGAAGCGGATCAGCCGGCGTGCGTGGCGGGCGACCTCGGCATCATGCGTGACGAGGACGACGGTGACGCCCTCGCGGTTCAGATCCTGGAAGAGGGCGAGGATTTCCAGCGCGGTGCGGCTGTCGAGTGCGCCGGTCGGCTCGTCGGCGAGCAGCAGGCGCGGCTCGTTGACCAGCGCGCGCGCAATGGCGACGCGCTGCTGCTGGCCGCCGGAGAGCTGCATCGGGCGGTGATGGGCGCGCTCGGCCAGGCCGACGCGGGCGAGCGCCGCAAGCGCGCGCCGTTTTCGCTCGGCGCGGGCGACGCCGGCATAGACCATCGGCAGTTCGACATTGGCGCAGGCATCGATGCGCGGCAGCAGGTTGAACTGCTGGAAGACGAAGCCGAGCTTGCGGTTGCGCAGCTCGGCAAGCCCGTCGCCGGAGAGGGTTTCGACCGCGACGCCGTCGAGCATGTAATGGCCGCCGCTCGGCCGGTCGAGACAGCCGATCAGGTTCATGAAGGTCGATTTGCCCGATCCGGACGGTCCCATCACCGCGACGAGATCGCCGGCCTCGATCGCGAGCGAGACCCGGTCCAGCGCCGTGACACGGCCGGAATCGAGATCGTAGACGCGGGAGAGGTCGCGGGTTTCGATCAGGGGCACGGCGAGGCCATCAGAACAGCCGTGGGCCGCGGGCGCGGGAGGCAGGCGGTTCCGGCGCGGTCGTCAGGCGCGGACCGCCGCCGGTCACGACCTGCACGCCGTCCTTGACCTCGCCGCCGAGCAACTCCGTGAAGGCACCGTCGGTCGGGCCGAGTATGACGGGCACGGGCTTGGGCTGGCCGGCTTCGTCCAACACATAGACCCGGCCCGGAACGCCCTGGCGCGGCGCTCCGCGACCCTCCTGCATGATCGCCTCGAACTTGGCACGGCGTTCGGGATCGAGCACAGCGCCGATCTTCGTGACGATCTCCGTCCGCGCCGCGCGGAAGGCGGCGCGCCGCTCCTCCGGCGAGAGCCCGGCCATGGCCTCACGGTTGCCGCGGCGCTCCTTCAGGATCTCGGCGATCGCCTGCTTCTGCTCGGGCGTCGGCTGCAATTCGGTCTCGATCCGCTCGCGCAGGGCGTTGGCTGCGCGTGGCCCGCGCTCGCCGGCATCCGGAAGCGCTACAGGGCCGGTGCCCGAGCCTGCAGGGGCGGCACCTGCCGCGCCGGCCGGGCGGAAGCGCAGCGCGGCATTGGGCACGCGCAGCGCATCCGGCCGGTCCTCGGTCACGACCTGAAGATTGGCGGTCATGCCCGGAAGGAGCGCCATGTCGCGGTTCTCGACGCGGATGATGCCGGTATAGGTGACGACGTTCTGGATGGTCTGGGCGCCGAGCCGGACCATCTCGACCCGGCCCTGGAAATTGCGGCTGGGATAAGCGTTTACGGTGAAGGAGACCGGCTGGCCCGGCTTCAGCCGGCCGACATCGGCCTCGTCGATATTGGCGTAGATGTCGATGGTGCGCAGGTCCTGCGCGATCTGGAACAGCGTCGGCGAGGAGAGCGAGGCGGCGACGGTCTGGCCGAGGTCGACCTGGCGCTGGACCACGACGCCATCGACCGGCGAGCGGATCTGCGTGCGTTCGAGGTCGATCAGGATGTCGCGGAGCTTGGCGTCGCGGCTGCCGATCAGAGCCTGGCTGGCCTGAACCTGCCCTTCGGCGAGCTGGATATCGGCATCGAGCCCCCTGAGCTCGGTCCGGGCCGAGACGAGCTGGGCTTCGTTCGAGGCGAGCGAGGCCGCCTGGACCTCGACCTGGGTGCGGGCCGTGTCGAGATTCTGCTGCGAGCCGGTGCTGCGGTTGAAGAGCTGGTCCTGCCGCTCGAAGGTGCGCTTCGCATCGGCGAGCTGGGCCGAGGTGCGGGTACGCTGGGCTTCGAGATCGCGGATGATCGAGTCGGCCTTGATCCGGGCGGCGCGGGCGCGTTCGAGCTGAGCATTCTTGACCACGAGATCGGCCTTGGCCTGTTCGAGATCGGCCTGGGCGGCATCGCGGCGCGTGCGAATCTGGTCGCTTTGCAGGCGGGCGACGACCTGCCCGGCCTTCACCTGCGAATTATAGTCGGCGAGGAGCTCGACGATCTGGCCAGACAATTGCGAGCCGACGAGGACGGTCGTGACCGGCGTCAGCGTCCCGGTGGCGCGCACGGCGGCGGTGATGCGGCCACGGTCGAGCGCGGCCGTGCGATAGGGCGGCTCATTGGCGTTGCCGCCGGCCGGGCGCAGCGCCCAGTAGCCGCCGGCCGCGGCAAGCACGATCAGCCCGGTTCCGATCAGCCATTTGCGCAAGGTCTCTTCCCCATCCCGGCAGCCTTTGGCGGCCGCTAGGGAAGAGCTTGCCAGAAAGCGCGCCGTCCGGCGAGTTAACTTCCTGCAATCTTTGGCTTAGCCACGCTTCAGGCGGTGCGGCTCGCTTGCGTCGCGGCGAGCAGGTCGCGCAGCGTCGTGATCGTCGAGGAATCGGCGATGCCGTCGACCTTGTCCTGGCGCCAGTGACGCTGGAAGGCGGCGACCACCGCTTCCAGCTTCTCGTCGAAGACACCATCGACGGTGACGCCATAGCCGAGCATCGCGAACATCGCCTGCAAGGCCTCGACCGGCTGGCCGCTTTCGCCGCGGGCGAAGAAGCGCCCGCCGCGGATCGGGGCAGGCTCCGTCCAGAGGCCGACTCCGGCCTCACTGAGCCGGCGCCACGGGAATTTCTCGCCGGGATCGATCTTGCGGCCGGGCGCGATGTCGGAATGGGCAAGCACGCGCTCCGGCGGGATGGACCAGCGCTCGCAGATGTCGCGGCAGAGGTTGAGCGTCGCCGCGATCTGTTCCTCGGGATAGTCTGGCAGGCCGCCGGGATGGCCGGGATTGGCGATCTCGATGCCGATCGAGCAGGAGTTGATATCGGTCTCGCCGGCCCAGTGCGAGGCGCCGGCATGCCAGGCGCGCCGGCCCTCCGGCACGAGCTGGAGCGTGTGGCCGTTCTCGAAGACGAAGTAATGCGACGAGACTTGCGCCACCGGGTTGCAAAGCCATTGCAGCGCTTCGCCCGCGACCGGCATGCCAGTGTAATGCAGGATCAGCATGTCGGGCCGACGGTCCGGCGTGCCGTCGGGGTGCTTGCGCTCACCGTGGTTCGGCGAGGGAAAAATCTTCGAGGCGAAGCGGCTGTCGGGCTTGGCTGTGTCGGTCATGCGTCGGCCTTAGCGCATTGTGTGATCGTGATGGAACCGCGCCGTCATCCCGGGCGACCGAAGGGAGACCCGGGATCCATTCCTGAGCATGTCCGATTGAGGTTCAGGCATGGATCCCGGATCGGCGCGGCTAACGCCGCTTGTCCGGGATGACCCGCGTATTGTCCGAGAAGCCTGGATTCAAGCAGGTTGCGGCGCGAGGCTGCGGCTCATGCCGCGTTCCTTCTGGATTGCGTCCCAGGCGGCATTGATGGCGGCGATCCGGCGCGTCGCGATGGCGATCGCTTCCTCCGGCAGGCCGCGGGCGATCTCGCGATCGGGATGGGTCTCGGCGACGAGGCGGCGGTAATGGCGCTTGAGTTCGGCGTCGTCCATCTCGCGGCTGGCGCCGAGTACGAGATAGGGATCGTCGGGCCGGCGGGCATGGCGGGCCTCGATCCGGGCGAAATCACTCTCGGCGATGCCGAAGATGCCGGCGACGGACTGGAGATAGGCGTGCTCGGCCTCATGGATCGCGCCATCGGCGGCGGCGATCAGGAAGAGCCCGTCGAGCACGTCCTCCAGCAGGGCCGGCTCGTCCTTGAAGGCGCCGGCGATCTGCGTGGCATAGGCCTCGAAGCCGGCGCTGGTCTGCTTGGCGAGATCGAACAGGGCCTCGATGCGCTGCTGCTGGTCGGGCGGGACCTCGACGATGCGGCGGAAGGCGGTGATCTCGTCGCAGGTCACGACGCCGTCCGAGCGCGCCATCTTGGCGGCAAGCGCGACGAGGCCGGTGGTGAAGACGAGCTCGCGCGGAGCCGGGCCGAAGGGCGCGCCCTCGCGATCGACCAGGACATGGCCGGCGAGCGCGCCGACGAGGGCGCCGAGCGGGCCGCCGATCACGAGCCCGAGCCCGCCACCGCCAAGAGCGCCCCAGAAAGAGGAAGCCATCACAAAACCGATCCCGGTGAATCCGAATGCGCAGATGATGGGAGAAGGGGGCTTATCCGCGCAAGAGCGCCCGGTGCGGCGGCCTGCCGCGCCAAAAAAACACATCCGGCCGCGAATGAGGCCGAAATGCGGCAGCTGATTCGCCTGCTTGATTCGCACTCGGAGGCGGGGAGCCGGCGAAGTTTTTCGAATGACCGAATACATATGAATACTGAATAGTTAAATATAGAATAAATTCCTGTTTACGCTAATTGTTGCTTGTTTTTCTGTGGAGTGTGACAGATTATCGACACATTCGACCATCAGTTGAGCGCCCCCATCGGCCAGTCATGGCGCAATGGGGTTCAATTCGACATGCGATATATCTGTGGTGGTCTCGCGACTGCGTGCCTGATTAGCCTCTCCGGGGTGGCCCTGGCTGAGGATTTCGTCAACGCGGAAACGGACCCCAGAGCTATCGTTCTCCGCGACGCCGAGATCGCCCGCGCCAAGGCTGCCGAAAGCAAGGGCGAGGGTGTCCAGGCCGAGGCTCCCAAGGCGAAGTCCGCTGCCCGCGCGGCCAAGGCGGAAGCCGTCAAGATCGAGGCTGAAAAGCACGAGGCCCGCGCCAGCCGCGCGCTTGCCGCTCCGGCCGGCTCCGAAGGCATCAAGGCCATCGTCGCGCGCCATGCGGCTGCCAATGGCGTGCCGTTCTCGCTCGCTGATGCCGTCGTGCGCGTCGAGAGCCGCTACAATCCGCGGGCTTCGCATGCCGGCAATTACGGCCTGATGCAGATCCGTCACCAGACGGCGCGCGGCATGGGTTATTCCGGCAGCGCGGGCGGGTTGCTCGATGCCGAGACCAATGCCCGTTACGGCATGAAATACCTCGCCATGGCCTACAAGATGGCGGGCGGCGATACCTGCCGCACCATCATGAAGTATCAGAGTGGCCATATGGCGACCCGGATGAGCGGCGCCAACCGCACCTATTGCGCCAAGGTGCGCACGATCACCGCCCGCAACTGATCTTTCCGGCGCGCCTGCGCTTGACGCGGGCGGCGCCAGCGCGCATTCCCCCCCTCGCCAGTCGGCCGGACGGCCGCTCTCGCTCGCGAGGGAGGAAAGTCCGGGCTCCACGGAAACACGGTGCCGGATAACGTCCGGCGGGGGCGACCCCAGGGAAAGCGCCACAGAGATCGAACCGCCCTGCGCTGGAGAGTTTCGGCTTTTCCGGCAGGGTAAGGGTGAAAAGGTGCGGTAAGAGCGCACCGCGGACCCGGCAACGGGGACGGCATGGCAAGCCCCACCGGGAGCAAAACCGAATAGGGACGATGCTGCCCGCGCAAGCGGGGAGGGGCAGGTTTCTGTGCCTTGTCGTCCGGGTTGGTTGCTCGAGGCGCGCAGCAATGCGCGTCCCAGAGGAATGGCCGTCACGTCGGGGGAGCGATCCTCCGGCCATCCAGAACCCGGCTTACAGGCCGACTGGCACCTCGACCGTCGTGAATTCTACTCCGGCGGGCATCCGACGCGGCTTTCTGCGCTTCCGGTGCTCACGAACCGATGTCCGCTGCGCTCCGGTTCTCGATAGCCGCGCCGGCTGCCTCACCGGAGCGAATTCCCGATCGGTCTCAGGGCTCGATCAGCGTGCGCCGGAATACCTGTCTCAGGCCACCGTCGTCTCGACCGGAATGTTGCCCTTCGTCGCATGCGAGTAGGGGCAGACCACATGGGCCTTCTTAACGAGGTCCTCGACTGCGGCCTTGTCGAGGCCGGGCACCGAGACGGTCAGCTTCGCGGTGATGCCGAAGCCCTGGCCGTCGTCGCGGGCGCCGATGCCGATATCGGCCGAGACCTTCGCGTCATCCGGGATCTTCACCTTCTCCTTGCTGGCGACGAACTTGAGCGCGCCGAGGAAGCAGGCCGAGTAGCCCATGGCGAAAAGCTGCTCGGGATTGGTGCCTTCGCCGCCGCCGCCGCCGAGTTCCTTGGGGGTGTTCAGCACGAGCTTGACGTTGCCGGTGTCGGTCGCGGCCTGGCCTTCGCGGCCGCCGGTGGCGGAACCATGCGCGGTATAAAGTGTCTTCATGATCGATCTCCTTGCTCGCTGGGTTGATGGTTGCCTTTTAGATTGTGCACAATTAAATTGTCAACAATTAATTTGGGCAAGGCAAAGAGCGGTTGATCGCGGGGCTGCTTTCGGCTTTCCGTGGAACAAGGTGATCGGCGAGGGTGTGATGGCGAAGCAGGACAGGGCCGGGGAGGGTGTGCCGCGTCTGGAGCAGCAGCTCTGTTTTGCGATCTATCAGGTTGGCCATGCCTTTAATCGGGCCTATCGCCCGATCCTGGCGGCGCTCGGGCTGACCTACCCGCAATATCTCGTGATGCTCGTGCTCTGGGAGCAGGATGGGCTGACGGTGAAGGATCTGGGCGAGCGGCTGATGCTCGATTCCGGCACGCTGACGCCGCTGCTGAAGCGGCTCGAAGCCTCCGGCCTGATCCGGCGTGAGCGCGATGCGCGCGACGAGCGGCAGGTGCGCATCCATCTCGCCGAGAAGGGCGAGGGGCTGCGCGAGCAGGGGCGCTGCGTGCAGGATGCTGTCGGCGAGGCGCTCGGCGGGACGGCCGGCGATGCCGGGCGGTTGCGCGATCAGCTCGGCCTCGTCCGCGATGCGCTGCTGGCGTCGGCGCGCGAGGAGTGAGGGCGTGTCCGTTGCCGCGGGCGGTACATTTGTCATTCCGGGGCTTCGCGTAGCGAAGAGCCCGGAACCCACGACCGGGTGAGCGACCTGAGCCGTGATATAAAGTGCCTCACCCAGTCGTGGGTTCCGGGTTCGCGCCTGTGGCGCGCCCCGGAATGACAACCGTGGTGCGTTCCGATGGCCTACTCCTCGGCGCCGCGCTCCGGCTCGCCGAAAATAACGGCCCGCTTTCGTAAAAATTTTTCGTAGCGCCGATGCGCTCCTCCGCCTGCCGATAAGGCCGGACGACGCCGAATTGCGCGTGCTTACGGATACTTAACCTTAACGAGCTGTGATGCCGGAGAGTCCTCGTGGGTGCGCCGTTGCACCCGCGATTCCATTGACGCCCATATAGGCCCATGCTATCCCAAATCATCCCGTCGAAGCCGGCAGGCAAACCAAGGGTCAGGCTCCGTGTGCCGCGCGGAATTTGGCTTGCCGGACTGCCTTGCCCGCTTCGACGGAGAGTCCTTTCGCCGCTTGCCCATCTCAGCGGTGGCGCCTTGAAGAGCAGGCCGGGAGGCGGCGTTGATGGACCGCTTCGTCTCGAATTTCACGAACCGGCTCGACGCCAAGGGGCGCGTCTCCATTCCCTCGAGTTTCCGGTCGGTGCTGGCCAAGGACGGCTACGAGGGTCTCTATGTCCATCAGGGGCTCGACCTGCCGGCGCTGGATGCCGGCGGCAACGCGCTCAGGGCCACGATCGACGATATCCTCGCGCGCTTCTCGCCGTTCTCGGACGAGTGGGAATTGCTCTCGACGGCGCTGAACGGCACCTCGGAGGTGCTGAGGATCGACACGGAGGGGCGGATGGTGCTGAGCGAGGCGCTGAAGGCGCATGCCGGTATCGGCGACGCCGTGACCTTCGTCGGCCACGGCCACAAGTTTCAGATCTGGGAGCCGGAGCGGTTCCGCGCGCATCTCGACGCGGCGCGGACGCGTTTGCGCGACGTGAAGCGCACGCTCGGCAGTTTGACCATTCCAACGGGAGGCACGGGCACATGACGGACCATGGCGACCGTTCCGGCGGAGCCATTGGCGGACCGGTTCGTCATGTGCCCGTGTTGCTCGCCGAGGTTCTGGCCGCGCTCGCGCCGCAGGCCGGCGGGCGCTATCTCGACGGCACCTTCGGGGCAGGAGGCTATTCGCGCGCGATCCTCGATGCCGCGCCGGATGTGACCCTGCTGGGGCTGGACCGCGACCCGACGGCGATCGCCGGCGGTGCCGATCTCGTCGCCGAGATGGCCGGACGCCTGACGCTGTCCCAGGCCAATTTCGGCGAGCTTGCCGAGGAGGCCGAGCGCTTCAAGATGGCGCCGCTCGACGGTGTCGTGCTCGATATCGGCGTCTCCTCGATGCAGATCGATCAGGCAGAGCGCGGCTTTTCGTTCCGCTTCGACGGGCCGCTCGACATGCGCATGAGCAGCAGCGGGCAGAGCGCGGCCGACCTCGTCAACGAGGCCGAGGAAGGGCTGCTCGCCAATATCTTCTATCACTATGGCGAGGAGCGCCGCTCGCGTGCCGTCGCCCGCGCCGTGGTCGAGGCCCGCCGCAAGGCGCCGATCGCGACGACCAAGCAACTGGCCGATCTCGTCGCCGGCATCGTCTGGGGCGAGCCCGGCGGGGCGCATCCGGCGACGCGCGTGTTCCAGGCGCTGCGTATCGCCGTCAATGACGAACTCGGCGAGCTGGTCCGGGCGCTGCATGCGGCCGAGGCCGTCCTGAAGCCGGGCGGGCGACTGGTCGTGGTGACCTTCCATTCCCTGGAAGACCGTATCGTCAAGCAGTTCTTCGCCGAGCGCTCCGGCCGGGTGCCGGCGGGCTCGCGTCATGCGCCGGCGGTTGCCGCCGCGCAGCCGACCTTCAGGCTGGTCGCCAAGGGTGCGGTCGCACCGTCCGAGGCCGAGATGCGGGCCAATCCGCGGGCGCGCTCGGCCAAGCTGCGTGCTGCCGAACGCAACGAGGCGCCGGCACGCCGGGCCGATGCCGGGCTCGTCGCGCTCTCCACCGTCCCCGACCCGCAGCCGCGCCGGAGGCCCTGAGCGTGATCAAGCTCCTGCATGTCATCGCCATCGGCGCGCTGGTCTCCTCGGCGGTCTATGCCTATTCGATCAAGTACGAGACGACGCTGGCGACCGAGCATCTCCAGAAGCTCAAGTCCAAGACCCAGCGCGAGCGCGACGCTATCGCCGTGCTCAAGGCCGAGTGGCAGTTCCTCAACCGGCCTGACCGCGTCCAGATGCTGGCGGAGCGCCATCTCGACCTCCAGCCCTTCGTGGTGACGCAGGTGGTCAAGCCCTCGGACATCCCGAACCGCGGACCCAAGGTCGATACCATCGGCCGCAAGCTGGAGGATCTCGGGCTCGGACTGCCGACCGAGACACCCAGGAACACCAGGGCGGGCGCGACCACGCCGGGGCCGATGCCATGACCGAGCCGACACGAAACGAGGTTTCGATGGAGCAGCAGCACCAGGCCGCCGAGGGCGTGGTCAAGCGCGGGCGCTTCGCCTGGCTGCGCGACGTCTTCCGCATGAGCGGCGAGAAGAGCGAGCCGCGCGTCGGGCTCGTCATCCTCGGCTTCTCGGCGCTGTTCCTCGCGATCACAGGCCGGCTGGTCTATCTCGGGGTCGCCCCGAACGAGCAGGTGGGCTTACGCCGCGCCACCTCCAATGCCATTTCCGCCGCCCGGCCCGACATCGTCGACCGCAACGGCGAGGTGATGGCGACCGATATCCGCACGGTCTCGGTCTTCGCCGAACCGCGCCGCATCCTCGACAAGGACGAGGCGACCGAGCTTCTGACGGCGGTGCTGCCGGATCTCGACGCCAAGGATTTGCGCGACAAGCTCGGCACCAAGAAGGGCTTCGTCTGGGTCAAGCGCGAGATCACGCCGCGCCAGCAGGCGGAAGTGCATCGCCTCGGCATCCCCGGCGTCGGTTTCGTGCCCGAGAACAAGCGCGTCTATCCGAACGGCAATGCCGCCGCCCATGTGCTCGGCTTCGCCAATATCGACAATGTCGGCATCGCCGGCATCGAGAAATACATCGACTCGCAAGGCCTGCAGGACCTGAACGGAGCGGGATTGGCGACCGAGGCGTCCGATCTCAAGCCGGTCAAGCTGTCGATCGACCTGCGTGTCCAGCACCTGCTGCGAGACGAACTCTCTAAGGGACTGGAGCGCTTCAAGGCCATCGCCGCCGCCGGCGCGATCATGGACGTGAACACCGGCGAGGTGCTCGCGCTGGTCTCGCTGCCCGATTTCGATCCGGGCAACCCGGTCGACGCGCTGGAGAAGGACCGGATCAACCGGATGAATGTCGGCGTCTACGAGATGGGCTCGACCTTCAAGGCGCTGACCATCGCGATGGCGCTGGATTCCGGCAAGGCCAACATCAATTCGAGCTATTCGACCGCCGGTGGCATGATGCGGTTCGGCCGCCAGGTCATCAAGGAGTACCACGGCACCGGACGGACGCTCACCGTGCCCGAGGTTTTCCTGAAGTCGTCGAACATGGGCACGATCAAGATGGCGCTGGCCGTCGGCGTCGACGGCCACAAGGCCTTCCTCAAGAAGATGATGCAGCTCGACCGGATGACGACCGAGCTGCCGGAAAGCGCGGCGCCCATCGTTCCGCAGCGCTGGGGCGAGATCAACACGGCCACCATCGCCTTCGGCCACGGCCTTGCCGTTGCGCCGCTCCAGGCACTGGCGGCGGTGGCGGCGCTGGTCAATGGCGGCTACCTGATGAAGCCGACCTTCCTGCAGCGCTCTGAGGAGGATGCGCGCAAGGTGGCGACCCGCGTCATCAAGCCGGAGACGTCCGAGGCGTTGCGCTACATCATGTGGCTCAACGGCGACCGAGGCTCCGCCCGCAAGGCGAGCATCGACGGCTACTTCGTCGGCGGCAAGACCGGTACGGCCGAAAAGGTCATCAACGGCCGCTACGCCAAGAACAAGAACTTCACTACCTTCACGGCGATCGCCCCCTCCGACAAGCCGAAATACCTGTTCCTCGCGATCTATGACGAGCCGAAGGGCTATGCTGAGAGCGGCGGCTATTCGACCGCGGCCTGGAATGCCGGCGTGACCACGGGCAAGGTGATCGAACGCGCCGGGCCGATCCTGGGGCTCAACCCGCGCTTCGACCCGCCGCTGGCGCCGTTCCCGCTGATGGCGCGGCTCGGTGCCTGGGGTTCGCGCTGATCTCGACTTAATAACGGTGACCATGACGATGACCGGATACAGCCTCGGAGACCTCTTCCCCGAGATTTTCGAGGCTGAGGCCGCCAGCCAGCAGGTGCATGGCGTCGCCTTCGACAGCCGCAAGGTGACCGGCGACGACGTCTTCGTCGCGCTTGCCGGCGCCAAGGCCGATGGTGCGCGCTTCATCATGGACGCGGTCGGGCATGGCGCGGTCGCCATCGTCTCGGGCGGACCGCGCCCGGCCGATCTGCCGGCCGGCGTCGCCTTCGCGCAGGTCGACGATCCACGGCTGGCACTGGCACTGGCCGCTGCCAAAATCCATCCGCGCCAGCCCAGGACCATCGTCGCGGTGACCGGCACCAGCGGTAAATCCTCGGTGGCGGATTTCACCCGGCAGATCTTCCAGGCGCTCGGTCATGAATCGGCGAGTGTCGGCACGATCGGCGTGGTGACGGCCAAGGGCGCCGATTACGGCTCACTGACGACGCCGGACCCGCTTTCGCTGCACGCCTCGTTCGAGAAGCTCGCGGGCGAGGGCGTCACGCATCTGGCGATGGAGGCCTCATCGCACGGTCTCGACCAGCGTCGCCTCGACGGGGTGCGGCTCAGCGCCGGTGCTTTCCTCAATCTCGGCCGAGACCATCTCGACTATCATCCCAGCGTCGAGGAATACCTTGCCGCGAAGCTGCGGCTCTGGAAGCTGCTGCCGGCCGGCGCGCCGGTCGTGATCAATCGCGACGAGCCCTATGCGGGGGAGGCGGCTGAGGCTGCGGCCAAGGCCGGGCATCCGATCATCGGCATCGGCCGCAAGGGCGAGACGTTGACCCTGCTGCGCAACGAGCGCGACGGCTTCTCGCAGCGGCTGACTGTTGGTTTCGAGGGGCGCGAGTTGTCGGTCGACCTGCCTCTGGTCGGTGACTTCATGGCCGGCAACGCGCTGGTCGCGGCCGGGCTCGCCATCGCGACCGGCGAGGACAAGGCTGCATCGCTCAAGGCGATTTCCGGCTTGAAGGGCGTCGCCGGGCGGCTCGAACGCGTCGGCGAGGCGAATGGCGGGCTCGTCGTCGTCGATTACGCCCACAAGCCCGATGCGCTCGCCGCGGTGCTGACGACGCTCAGGCCTTACGCGACCGGACGCCTGATCTGCGTCTTCGGCTGTGGTGGCGATCGCGACAAGGGCAAGCGCCCGCTGATGGGCGCGACCGCGGCCGAAAAGGCCGATATCGCCATCGTCACCGACGACAACCCGCGCAGCGAGGATCCGGCGACCATCCGGGCCGAGATCATGGCCGCTTCGCCCAGGCTCCAGGAGATCGGTGACCGCGAGGAAGCGATCCATGCTGCCGTAAAGATGCTGAAGCCTGGGGATTTGCTGGTCGTGGCCGGAAAAGGCCATGAATCCGGCCAGATCATAGGCGACCGCACGTTGCCCTTCTCGGACCACGACGTGGTCCGCAAGGCGCTATCGGAGATCAAATGATGGGCGGCCCGCTCTGGACCGGAGACAAGCTGATCGCGGCGCTGGGCGCACGGCCCGAAGGCGCCGTGCCGCCGGTCGTGACCGGAGCCTCGATCGATACGCGGACGCTGGAGCCGGGCGACGTCTTCTTCGCCATCACCGGGGAGGCGCGCAACGGGCATGATTTCGTTAAGAGCGCTCTCGACAAGGGCGCGGCGCTTGCCGTGATCGACGAGGCGCATGCCGCTCAGTTTGAGGGCGTGGGCGCACTCGCCGTCGTGCCGGACGTGCTGAAGGCGATGGAGCATGCGGGCAGCGCGCGCCGCGCCGAGCTCAAGGCCGGCGTGGTTGCCGTTACCGGCTCTGTCGGCAAGACCGGCACCAAGGAGGCCTTGCGCCTCGTGCTCTCGCGCCAGGGCAAGACCCATGCGCCGGTCGCTTCCTATAACAACCACTGGGGCGTGCCGCTGACGCTCTGCCGCACCCCCGCCGATGTCGCCTATGGCGTCTACGAGATCGGCATGAACAGTCCCGGCGAGATCGTGCCGCTGGCGCGGATGGTGCGTCCGCAGGTCGCCATCGTCACCACGATCCAGCCCGTGCATCTCGCCGCCTTCGCCTCGCTCGAGGGGATCGCCGAGGAGAAGGCCGGCGTTTACTGGGAACTCGAGAAGGGCGGCACGGCGATCGTCAATGCCGACATCCCGCAATCCGAATTGCTGCGCGACATCGCCAAGTCCGGTCCGGCCGGGCGGATCATCACCTTCGGCGAGAGCCCCGATGCCGATGTGAAGCTGATTTCCTGCGCGCTGAAGCCCGACATGTCGGTGGTCGAGGCCCGCGTCTTCGGCGAGCCTGTGACCTACCGGCTGGGCAGCCCCGGCAAGCATATCGTGCTGAATTCGCTGGCGGTGCTTGCCGCTGTCCATGCGCTCGGGGCCGATCTCGCGCTGGCCGCGCTGGCGCTGGGCGATCTCAAGCCGCCAGCCGGTCGCGGTGCGCGGCAGGTGCTGCAGGCTCCGGGCGGCAAGATCACGCTGCTCGACGAGAGCTATAACGGCAACCCCGCCTCGATGCGGGCCGCGATCGAGAATCTCGGCCGGCTGCCGGTCGAGGGGCGCGGCCGGCGCATCGCCGTGCTCGGCGACATGCTGGAGCTCGGGGCAACCGGGCCGGAGTTGCATCGCGGCCTCGCCGAGCCGCTGGTTTCGAACGGGATCGACAAGGTGTTCACCTGCGGCCCGCTGATGAAAGGGCTGCATGAAAGCTTGCCTTCCGCCATGCGGGGGGCTTATGCCGCAACCGCGAGCGAGCTGGAGCCGCTCGTGCTCGATGCGATCCGCGGCGGCGACACCGTCACGGTCAAGGGATCGCTGGGCACGCGCATGGGGCCGATCGTCAAGGCGATCCTCGCGCGCTTTCCTGCCGTGCCTGCCGAAGACTGATTTACAAGAGAACCAAGCAGCATGCTCGTCTGGCTCGCCGACTTCGCCGGCACCTTCCCGGTGCTGAACGTCTTCCGCTACATCACCTTCCGCGCCGGCGGGGCGACGGCGACGGCGCTGCTGTTCGTCTTCTTCTTCGGCCCCTCGGCCATTTCCTGGCTGCGGATCAAGCAGGGCAAGGGCCAGCCGATCCGCACCGACGGGCCGGAATCGCATCTCGCCAAGCGCGGTACGCCGACCATGGGCGGGCTGATGATCCTGACCGGGTTGTTCGTCGCGGTGCTGCTCTGGGGCAATCTGCGCAACCCTTACGTCTGGATCGTGCTCGGCGTCACGGCGGCCTACGGCGCCATCGGCTTCTATGACGACTTCCTCAAGGTGACCAAGCAGTCGCATAAGGGCTTCTCGGGGAAGGCGCGCATCGCGATCGAGGTCGTGGTCGCGCTGATCGCCTGCTATTTCATCATGCAGATGCAGCCGCCGGCGATCGGCTCGGGCTTCGCCATGCCCTTCCTCAAGGAAGCGATCATCCCGCTCGGCATCCTGTTCCCGCTGGTCACCGCCTTCGTCGTGGTCGGCGCCGGCAATTCGGTGAACCTGACCGACGGCCTCGACGGTCTCGCCATCGTGCCGGTGATGATTGCGGCCGGCACCTTCGGCTTCATCTCCTATCTCGTCGGCAACGCGATCTTCGCCAATTACCTGCAGATCCACCATATCCCCGGCGCGGGCGAACTCGCCGTGATCTGCGGCGCGGTCATCGGCGCCGGCCTCGGCTTCCTCTGGTTCAACGCGCCGCCGGCCCAGATCTTCATGGGCGATACCGGCTCGCTCGGCTTAGGGGGCCTGCTCGGCACCATCGCGGTCGCGACCAAGCACGAGATCGTGCTCGCCATCGTCGGCGGTCTCTTCGTGGTCGAGGCGCTCTCCGTCATCATCCAGGTCTTCGTCTTCAAGCGCACCGGCAAGCGCGTCTTCCTGATGGCGCCGATCCACCACCATTTCGAGAAGCTGGGCTGGACCGAGCCGCAGGTCGTGATCCGGTTCTGGATCATCTCGGTCGTGCTGGCGCTGGTCGGCCTCGCCACGCTGAAGCTGCGCTGAGAGTACCCGCATGACGCCCGTCACCGTTTTCGCCGGGCGTAAGGTCGCCCTGTTCGGCCTCGGCGGGTCGGGGCTCGCCACGGCGCGCGCGCTCAGGGCGGGCGGCGCCGAGGTCGCGGCCTGGGACGACAACGAGACGAGTCGCGCGAAGGCGTCGGTCGAGGGCATTGCCGTCGTCGATCTGGCGAATGCCGACTGGTCGGGTTTCGCCGCCTTCGTGCTCTCACCCGGCGTGCCGCTGACCCATCCCGAGCCGCACTGGACGGTGGGCAAGGCCAGGGCTGCCGGCGTCGCGATCATCGGCGATGTCGAATTGTTCTTCCTGGAGCGGGCGAAGATCGCGCCGGCTTCCCCGGTCGTCTGCATCACCGGCACCAACGGCAAGTCGACGACGACGGCGCTGATCGCGCATGTGCTGAAGGAAGCCGGCCGCGACGTGCAGATGGGCGGCAATATCGGCACCGCCGTGCTGGCGCTGGAGCCGCCGGCCGCGAACCGCATCCATGTCATCGAGTGCTCGAGCTATCAGATCGATCTCGCGCCCTCGCTCAAGCCCACCGTCGGCATCCAGATGAACCTGACGCCGGATCATCTCGACCGGCACGGCTCGCTGGAGAACTATGCGGGAATCAAGGAGCGGCTGGTTGCCGCGGCCGATATCGCGGTAGTTGGTGTCGACGATGATGCTTCCAAGCAGATGGCGCGCCGTCGCGCCGCCGGAGGCCGCCCGCTGGTGAAGATCAGCGGCGAGCAGCCGCTCGACGAGGGCGTCTTCGCCGGCGTCACCGCCAATCAGGGCCGGCTCGACACGCGCATCGTCGAGGTCAAGGACGGCAAGCCGAAAGTCGTGGCCAATCTCGCCGGCATCGGTTCGCTGCGCGGCTCGCATAACGCGCAGAATGCTGCAGCTGCCTTCGCCGCCTGCTCGGCTCTGGGCCTCACCGCCGAAGAGATCGCTGATGGATTCAAGACCTATCCGGGTCTGGCGCATCGCATGGAAGAACTCGGCCGGATCGGCCGTGTCGTCTTCATCAACGATTCCAAGGCGACCAATGCGGACTCCACCGAGAAGGCGCTGACCTCCTTCCACGGCATCTTCTGGATCCTCGGCGGCAAGGCCAAGGACGGCGGCATCGAGTCCTTGCGCCGCTACTTCCCCAACATTGCCCGCGCCTATCTGATCGGGGCGGCGAGCGACCTCTTCGCCGCGACCTTCGACGATGACGGGCGCGTCACTTACGAGCGCAGCGTCACGCTCGACAAGGCGGTGGCCGACGCCACGCGCGACGCCCTGGCGGCGCCGGGCGAAGGCGAGATCGCCGTGCTGCTCTCGCCGGCCTGCGCCTCCTTCGACCAGTTCCCGAATTTCGAGGTGCGCGGCGACAGCTTCCGCAAGCTGGTCGCGGAATTGCCGGGTTTCGAGCCTTTCGGCGGCAAGCGGTAAGTCAAGGGCTGCATGACCTTGTCATTCCGGGGCTTCGCGGAGCGAAGAGCCCGGAACCCACGACTGGGTGAGCCGCTGGCAACCGAACACTTTATGTCTCACCCCATCGTGGGTTCCGGGTTCACGCCTGCGGCGTGCCCCGGAATGACAAGGGCGGTGCCAAGTCCCTGTGAAGACGCAACGGCTCTGCGCTTCAACCGCGCCGGGCGGCCTCGATCTTGGCGACGTCGATCTTCTGCATCGTCATCATCGCGGCGAAAGCGCGCTTGGCTTCCTCGCCGCCGACGGCCAGCGCCTCGCTGAGCACGCGCGGGGTGATCTGCCAGGACAGACCCCATTTATCCTTGCACCAGCCGCAATCGCTCTCCTTGCCGCCATTGCCGACGATGGCGTTCCAATAGCGATCCGTTTCCGCCTGATCCTCGGTGGCGATCTGGAAGGAGAAGGCCTCGCTGTGCTTGAACATCGGCCCACCATTGAGGCCGAGGCAGGGGATGCCGAGCACCGTGAAGGTGACCGTCAGCACGTCGCCGGCCTTGCCGGAGGGGAAATCGGTCGGGGCTCGGAAGACCTCGTTCACCGCGCTGTCGGGGAAGGTCTCGGCATAGAAGCGGGCGGCGGCCTCGGCGTCCTTGTCGTACCACAGGCAGATCGTGTTCTTGCTGGTCGTATTCTCGGCGATGGCCATGGTCTGTCCTTTCGCTGTCGAAACTGGTGCAGGCTGCAACTCCTCCCATGGGGCGACAATGCGTGTCAGGAGCGGCACCCGCATCTGCTCGGCTGCACGAGGCCGATTTGACGCATGGAGTCGATCGCGGTGACTGAGGCTGCATCGAACAGGTCAGGAAGCGTCATTGCGCCGCTGTGGATCGCGATGCGCTGAACTCACCGATCCGACGCATCGGAATCAATCGGTTAACCATTCATTGACAGAGTGATTCGTCACGCAAGCGCGGCGTCAGCCGCGCGGAATTTGTCGATCGGATGCCCGTCATGGTCTCGCGCGCGGAACCTTCTCTCAGCGGCCGCTGGTGGTGGTCGATCGACCGCCTGATCCTCACCGCGCTCGTCGCCCTGATGATTTCGGGCGTCGTGCTGCTGATGGCCGGTGGGCCGCCGGTCGCCGAGCGGCTCGGCCTGTCGACCTTCCATTTCGTCAACCGGCAGGCGGCCTATCTCGTCGGCGCGCTGGTGATCTTCCTCGGGGTCTCGCTGATGACGCCGCGCCAGGTCCGGCGCGCCGCGCTGCTGATCTATCTCGGCTCGCTCGTGATGGTGGTGGCGACGCTCTATTTCGGCGTTGAGGTGAAGGGCGCGAAACGCTGGCTGACGCTCGGGCCGCTCGGCTCGGTGCAGCCGTCCGAGTTCCTCAAGCCCGCCTTCGTCGTGATGGCCGCCTGGGCCTTCGCCGAAGGCCTGCGTCGTCCCGACCTGCCGGGCACGATCCTGGCGCTGCTCCTGCTGCCGGTCACCATCGTGCCGCTCGTTCTCCAGCCCGATTTCGGCCAGACCATGCTGGTGAGCCTGGTCTGGTGCGGCCTGTTCTTCGTCGCCGGCCTGCACTGGTTCTGGGTGGTCGGGCTGGGCGGCATCGGCGCCGTCGGCATCGTGGTTGCCTATGAGCTGGTGCCGCACGTTCGCGCCCGTATCGAGCGCTTCATGGACAAGGGCTCGGGCGACTCGTTCCAGGTCGATACGGCGCTGGAGAGCTTCGCGCAGGGCGGCTGGCTCGGCAAAGGCCCGGGCGAAGGCACCGTGAAGCGCATCCTGCCCGACGCCCATACCGACTTCATCTTCGCGGTCACCGCCGAGGAGTTCGGCATCGTGGTCTGCATGCTCCTGGTCGCGCTCTTCGCGGTCATCGTGATCCGGGCGCTGTTCGTGGCGCAGAAGGCGGAGGATCCGTTCATTCGCCTCGCGGTCACCGGCCTTGCCCTGCTCTTCGGCATCCAGTCGGCGATCAACATGATGGTCAACCTGCACATGATGCCGGCCAAGGGCATGACGCTGCCCTTCATCTCCTATGGTGGCTCCTCGCTGCTGTCGCTTGCGGTCGGGATGGGCTTCCTGCTGGCGCTGACCCGGCGACGCCCGCGCGCCGTCGATTTCGGGCGCTGAGGCGATGGCCACAGGCAAGCTCATCATGCTGGCGGCCGGGGGGACCGGCGGCCATCTCTTCCCGGCGGAGGCGCTGAGCCACGCGCTGCACGCCAAGGGCATGCGCGTCGTGCTGATGACCGATACGCGCGCCGCCGAGTTCGCCGGGAATTTCCCGGCCGAGGCGGTGCATGCGGTGCCGGCGGCGACGCCGTCCGGCCGCTCGCCTTTGCAGAAGGCCAAGGCGCTGTTCGCCATCGCCAAGGGCACTTTCGCGGCGCGGCGGATCATCGGGCAGGTGAAGCCCGCCGTCGTCGTCGGCTTTGGCGGCTATCCGACGGTGCCGCCGGTGCTCGGCGCTTCGCTCGCCGGCGTCCGCACGCTCATCCATGAACAGAACGCCGTGATCGGCCGCGCCAACCGCTTCCTCGCTGGCCGCGCCGATGTGATCGCGACCGGCTTCGCCAAGGTCGGCGGACTCACGGAAGCGCAGCAGGCCAAGTGCCGCCATGTCGGCAACCCCGTACGCCCGGCGGTGATCGCGGCGGCCGGCCACGACTATGACTGGCCGGGCGAAGGCAAGATCAGGCTCCTCGTCTTCGGCGGCAGCCAGGGCGCGCGCATCATGGCCGATATCGTGCCGCCGGCGATTGAGCTCCTGACCGATGCCGAGCGGGCGCGTCTGACCATCGTCCAGCAGGCCCGCGCCGAGGACGACGAGCGCGTGCGCGGTATCTACGAAAAGCTCGGCGTCCAGGCCACGATCGCGCCCTTCTTCAAGGATCTGCCGGCGCAGATGGCGGCGTCACAGCTCGTCATCGCCCGCTCCGGCGCCTCGACCGTGGCGGAGCTCACCGTGATCGGCCGGCCGGCTCTGCTGGTGCCGCTGCCTGGCTCGCTCGACCAGGACCAGGCGGCCAACGCCGCCTTCCTCGAAGGGGTGGGCGGGGCGATCCGTATCCTCCAGCCGGATTTCACGCCGCGCCATCTTGCCGACGAATTGTCGAAGTTGATCGCGCAGCCCGCGCACTTGACGACGATGGCGGCAAACGCGAAGAGCGCCGGCATCCCCGACGCCGCCGACCGCCTGGCCGATCTCGTGATCGAAACCGCCGGGCGGTAAACCGGCATGGGATCGGATAATGCAGGCAGGTCATCCCGGGCGAAGCGTAGCGCAGACCCGGGATCCATGCCTGAGTCTCAGTTGGAAGCGCTCCGGCATGGATCCCGGATCGGCGCGGCTTCGCCGCTTGTCCGGGATGACGGCGTGTTTCCACGCAAACTATTGAAGACCAAGGACGTGACATCATGAAGCTGCCGCCGAAGCTCGGCTCCATCCATTTCGTCGGCATCGGCGGCATCGGCATGTCCGGCATCGCCGAGGTCCTGCACAATCTCGGCTACAAGGTGCAGGGCTCGGACGCCTCCGACGGCGCCAACGTCAAGCGCCTCGCCGACAAGGGCATTACCACCTTCGTCGGCCACAAGGCGGAGAATCTCGGCGAGGCCGAGGTCGTCGTGGTCTCGACCGCGATCAAGCGCGACAATCCGGAGCTGCTGGCCGCGCGCGAGAAGCGTCTGCCGGTGGTGCGCCGCGCCGAGATGCTGGCCGAGTTGATGCGCCTGAAGAGCTGCGTCGCCATCGCCGGCACCCATGGCAAGACGACCACGACCTCGCTGGTGGCGACGCTGCTGGAGAAGGGCGGGCTCGACCCGACCGTGATCAATGGCGGCATCATCAACGCCTATGGCACCAATGCCCGCATGGGCGAGAGCGACTGGATGGTGGTCGAGGCCGACGAATCCGACGGCACCTTCCTGAAGCTGCCGGCCGACGTGGCGATCGTCACCAATATCGACCCCGAGCATCTCGATCATTTCGGCACTTTCGACGCGATCAAGGCGGCCTTCCGCTCCTTCGTCGAGAACCTGCCCTTCTACGGCTTCGCGGTGATGTGCATCGACCATCCGACGGTGCAGGGGCTGGTCGGCCAGATCACCGACCGCCGCGTCGTCACCTATGGCGAGAACCCGCAGGCCGATTTCCGGCTGATCGATATCGATCTCTCGGGTGGACAGGCCAAATTCACGCTGCTGATCCGTGACCGCAAGACCGGCCGCGATGAGGTGATCCGCGACCTCGTGATGCCGATGCCCGGCCATCACAACGCGCTGAACGCCACGGCGGCGATCGCGGTCGCCTATGACCTCGGCATCCCGGTCGAGCGCATCCGCGAGGCGCTGGCCGGCTTCGGCGGCGTCAAGCGCCGCTTCACCAAGACCGGCGAGTGGAACGGCGCGCTGATTTTCGACGATTACGGCCACCATCCGGTCGAGATCGCCGCTGTGCTCAAGGCGGCCCGCGCCTCGACCAAGAACAAGGTGATCGCGATCGTGCAGCCGCATCGCTATACGCGCCTGTCGAGCCTGTTCGACGATTTCGCCGCCTGCTTCAACGATGCCGACACGGTGATCGTCGCCGATACCTATGCGGCCGGCGAGGCGCCGATCGCCGGTGCCGACCGCGATTCGCTGGTCGCGGGCATCAAGGCGCGCGGCCATCGCCATGCCCTGCCGCTGGAGAGTTCCGACAAGCTCGCCGGCATGGTGGCGGAGCTGGCCGGGCCGGGCGACTATGTCGTCTGTTTGGGCGCCGGCAACATCACGCAATGGGCCTATGCGCTGCCGGGTGAACTGGCGGCGCTGAAGGGATAAGCTTGTTTCCTTCTCCCCTCGGGGGAGAAGGTGGCCCGGCGAAGCCGGGTCGGATGAGGGAGGACCGGGTGAGACGCAGCCGAGGCTGCCCTCATCCGTCTGCTTCGCAGTCACCCTCCTCCCCGAGGGGAGAAGGAAGAGCCGCTGGATGAAAGGCACAGCCCTGCATCGCAAGAACTCATCCCGGACCCGTGATTTTGTCCGTGGCCAGCGTGAGGAGCCGACGCGGGCTGAAGCCTTGTTCTGGCAAGCGGTTCGCAATCGGCGCTTCATGGCGCTGAAGTTCAAGCGCCAGATGGCGATCGGGCCGTTCATCGCCGATTTCTGCTGCTTCGAGCACAAGCTCGTCATCGAACTCGATGGCGAGACGCACGAAAGTCTGGAGGCACGTACCAGGGACGTTATCCGCACGGCTTTCCTGAAAGGCGAAGGCTATCGGGTCTTGCGCTTTCCCAATGAGCGCGTGCTAGGAAACCTCGAATTTGTCCTGCGTGAGGTCGCGAGTGTTCTCGGTCTCGCCGGACTTCCCTCATCCGACCCGGCTTCGCCGGGCCACCTTCTCCCCCGAGGGGAGAAGGAGTAAGCGCCGAGCCATGCCCTTCGCAGACCTCTCTTCCGATATCCGCGCCTCGGCTCCCGACCTGCGGGGCCGGCTTCTCGCCAATCAGGAGCTCTCGGGCCTGACCTGGTTCCGCGTCGGCGGCCCAGCGCAGATCCTGTTCACGCCGGCCGATGACGAGGACCTCGCCTATCTGCTCTCGAAGCTGCCGGAGGACGTTCCGGTCACCGTGATCGGGCTCGGCTCCAACCTGATCGTGCGCGACGGCGGCATTCCCGGCGTCGTGATCCGGCTCGGCGGCAAGGCCTTCAGCGAGATCGCGCTGGAGAGCGGCGACCGCTTGCGTGCCGGCACGGCCGTGCCGGACGTGAAGGTCGCCCGCGCGGCGGCGGATGCCTCGCTCGACGGGCTGGCCTTCTATCGCGGTATTCCGGGCTCGATCGGCGGGGCGCTGCGCATGAATGCCGGCGCCCATGGCGGCGAGACGACCGACGTGCTGGTCTCGGCGCGCGGCGTCACCCGCAAGGGCGAGATCGTGACGCTCTCCCATGCCGAGATGGGCTTCACCTATCGCAACAGCGCGGCTTCCACCCGCGACATCATCTTCACCTCGGCGCTGTTCCAGGGCCGGCCGGGCGATCAGGCGGAAATCCAGGCCGAGATGGACCGGGTCACGGCTGCCCGCGAGGCGGCGCAGCCGATCAAGGAGCGCACCGGCGGTTCGACCTTCAAGAATCCCGAAGGCGGCAAGGCCTGGAAGCTGATCGATGCCGCCGGCTGCCGCGGCCTGCGCGTCGGCGGGGCGCAGGTCTCGGAGATGCACTGCAACTTCCTGATCAACACCGGCGGCGCGACGGCCGCCGATGTCGAGGGGCTCGGCGAGGAGGTTCGCCGCCGGGTCAAGGAGTCTTCCGGCTTCGAGCTCCAGTGGGAGATCAAGCGGCTCGGGGTTGCGGCGTAGCCGGGACCGCCGAGGTCCGGCGGCGTGAGAGGATCATTCCCACGATCGTCGAGCCGAGCACGATCGCGATGCCCAGGAATTGCAGCGGGCTCAGCCATTCACCCAGCAGCAGGGCGCCCAGAATCGTCGCCATGGTCGGGCTGAGCAGCCCGAGGAAGGCGACGCCGGCCCCCAGCGTCGTGATGCCCCTGATCCAGAGCCAGTAGGTCAGGGCCGTGCCGACCAGCACGAGATAGGCGAATCCGAGCCCGTTCAGGGCGGTGGGGGCCGGTGGCAAGCCTTCTGCGATCAACGCGACCGGCAGCAGGATCAGGCCGCCGAGGGTGAGCTGCCAGGCCGCGATCGCCAGCGGCGATCCCATCTTGCCCCAGCGCTCGATCAGCACGGTGCCGGTCGCCATCGAGGCGGCGCTCGCGAGACCGGCGATGATGCCGAGGGCGTCCGGTCTGGCATGCGGATCGAGCACCAGCAGGGCGACGCCGACGAGACCTGCGAGCGCTGCCACGATCTGCCCCCGCCCCGGACGCCGGTTGAGCAGGGGCCAGGCGAGCAGGCCGACGATCAGGGGCTGGGTCGAGCCGACCGTGGCGGCGAGTCCGCCCGGCAGACGCGCGGCGCTGACGAAGAGCAGGGCGAAGAAGATGCCGATATTGGCGAGGCCGAGCGCCGCCAGCGGCAGGAGCTTGTCGCGCGGCGGCAGGCCGGGGCCGAGCGCCATCAGCAGCAAGCCGGCCGGCAGCGCCCGGAGCGCGCCGACGAGCAGCGGATGATCGACCGGCAGTGTCTGGGTGAAGATGATGTAGGTCGTGCCCCAGATGCAGGGCACGAGGATCGTGGTCAGCAAGGTCGGGTTCAGTGGCATTTCGGCCTCCGATGGCGCGTCGTGCTTGGCTCTGCCCGGCACGGCTGCTATTTTGATTTGATACAAGATAATTCGATATCAAATTATCTGACGTGAAGTTACTTGGCAAGGAGCAGGAATGAGTCAGGAGCGAGCCGGCGTTCAGGGCGGGCCGATGGATTCGATCCTGGCGCAGTGGCGGCGGGAACGGCCCGATCTCGACACCAGCGTGATGGCGGTCTGCGGTGATCTCTGGCGCGCGGCGGACCGGGTGCGCGATGGTGTCGCCGCCAATCTCGCGGGTGACGAGCTCGATCTCGCCGGTTTCGACGTGCTGCTGACGCTCCGGCGACAGGGCAGGGGGCGGGCGCTCTCACCCTCCGAACTCGCGCAGGACATGATGATCTCGACCTCGGCGATGACCAACCGGCTCGACCGCCTGCAGAAGCGCGGGCTGATCGAGCGGCAGCCCGATCCGGCCGATCGTCGGGCCTTGCGCATCGTGCTGACCGAGGCCGGGTTCGCGCTGGCCGACCGAATCGTCGCCAGCCATGTCTCGACCGAGGAGCGATTGGTCAGCGCGCTTTCAGCAGAGGAGCGGGCGGAGCTGAGGCGCTTGCTCGCGAAGATCGGCTAGCGGCTGTTGATTCCCCGGGGAAACACGCGGGTCATCCCGGGCTTGACCCGGGATCCATGCCGGAGCGCTGCTCATCAAGGTTCAGGCATGGATCCCGGCTCTTCGCTTCGCTCCGGCCGGGATGACACGCGTTTCCTTGAAGGCGCAAAGCACTCGGTTCGTCATGGTTAACGCGCTGTTAACCAAGTTTAACGAGGTTGGACGCATCGCAGGAGCGAAGTGTCGATGACCAGACATGTTGCAGTGCTGATGGGCGGCTGGTCCGTCGAGCGTGAGGTCAGCCTCAACAGCGGCGCGGCTTGCGCGCGAGCGCTGGAAAGCGTCGGCTACCGCGTCACCCGCGTCGACGTGCAGCGCGACATCGCCGAGGTGCTGGCGAAGCTCAAGCCGGATGTCGCCTTCAACGCCCTGCATGGCCGTTTCGGCGAGGACGGCACGATCCAGGGCGTGCTTGAGATTCTGCGCATTCCCTACACCCATTCCGGCGTGCTGGCCTCGGCGCTGGCGATCCGCAAGGACCGGGCGAAGACGGTGGTGAAGGCGGCCGGCGTGCCGGTCGCGCATGGCGTCAACGTCTCGCGATTCGCCGCCGCCAAGACGCATGTCCTGCCGCCGCCTTACGTGCTCAAGCCGATCGACGAGGGCTCCTCCGTCGGCGTCGTGATCGTGAAAGAGGGCAGGGAGCATCCGCCCCAGGAAATCGCCCGGCCGGACTGGCCTTGCGGCGAGATGCTGCTGGCTGAAACCTTCATCGCCGGGCGCGAATTGACCTGCGCAGTGATGGGCGACCGCAGCCTCGGTGTGACCGAAATACAAGCCGCAACAGGTGAGTTTTACGACTACGACGCGAAGTACGCGAAAGGCGGCTCGATCCACATCTGTCCGGCTCAAATTTTACCGAAAATTTACCAGCAGATCGAAGAGTGTGCGTTAACGGCGCATCAAGCAATCGGATGCCGGGGCGTCAGCCGATCTGACTTCCGCTACCACGACGAGAGCGACACGCTCGTCTGGCTGGAGGTCAATACGCAGCCCGGGATGACCGAAACCAGCCTGGTGCCCGAGTTGGCTGCCCATGCGGGCCTGGATTTCGGTGAGCTCGTCAAATGGATGGTGGAGGACGCCTCCCTCGATCGGTGAAAGCGATGACGACGAAGACCGTTGCCATGCCCCGATTCGCGCCTGCCCGGCCGCTCTCCCGGCTGCCGGTGGCGCCTGCCGCCCCCCAGCTTCTGGTGGGTGAGCAGCGCCAGGGCCGCTGGATGCGCCGCTCGCGCCGCAGCGCGATCGCGGTGCCGTTGGCGCAGCGCCTGCCGCAGAGCCTCGGCACCTGGCTGGCGCTCGGCTTCCTCACGCTCAGCCTCGGCAGCGGTTTCGTGCTCGGCGGCCACTGGCAGACCATGCAGGACAATTATGGCGAGCCGCGCCACATGTTCGCGCGGGCGCTCGGCTTCGGCATCGACCGCGTCACCATCTCCGGCCTCTCGGGACTGTCCGAGCAGGAGGTCCTGGTCGCGGCCGGCATCGATCCGAAGACCTCGCTGGTGTTCTTCGACGCAGACGAGGCCCGCAAGCAGCTGGAAGCCACGCCGCTGATTCGCGAGGCCGCCGTCCGCAAGCTCTACCCGGGCGAGGTCTCGATCCAGCTCACCGAGCGGGAGCCCTATGCGCTCTGGCAGGTGAAGGGCGAGCTCTTCGTGATCGCGGCCGACGGCACGGTGATCGACAAGATGGACGATGGCCGCTTCGCCTATCTGCCGCTGGTCGTCGGCGCGGACGCCAATAACCGCGCCGCCGAATATCTGGCGATCCGCAGCAAGGCCGGCGCCTTCGCCCAGCATATCCGCGCAGCGACCCTCGTCTCCGGGCGTCGCTGGAACCTGAAACTCGACAACGGCATGGATGTGCGCTTGCCCGAGACCAAGCCGGAAGCCGCGGTGCAGCGCCTCGTGTCGCTGGAGAGCGATTATCGCATTCTCGAAAAGGACGTGCTCGCCATCGACTTGCGCCAGCCGGACCGGGTGACGATGCGCCTCACCGAGGAGGCGGCCGCAGCCCGCGCCGACCAGCTCAAGAGCAAGACGAAGAAGAAGGGAGGCGAAGCATGAACCACGTCACCTCCCAGGGCCTGACGCCGCGCATGCGTCCGCTGTCGTCGCGCAAGAGCGCGACCTTGTCGATTCTCGACATCGGCACCAGCAAGGTCGTCTGCCTGATCGCCGAGCTCAGCCCGGCCGAGACCAACGAGCGGCTGCGCGGGCGCACCCATGTCGCCCGCATCATCGGCATCGGCCACCAGCGCTCGCTCGGCCTGAAGGGCGGCGCGATCGTCGATCTCGAAAGCGCCGAACGCGCCATTCGTGCTGCCGTGGACGCAGCGGAGCGCATGGCCAAGGTCGAGGTGCAGTCGGTCATCGTCAACCTGACCGGCGGGCGTATCGGCTCGCAGCATTATGCGGCCAGCGTCGACCTGCGCTCCGGCTCCGTCGGCGATAGCGACGTGAAGCGCGTGCTCGCGACCGCCGCGACCCATGCGCTGCGCCCCGGCAAGGCCGTGCTCCATGCACTGCCGACCGGCTATGCGCTGGACGGCGTGCCGGGCGTGCTCGATCCGCGCGGGCTGATCGGCGGCAAACTCTCGGTCGACATGCATGTCGTCGCCAGCGAGGCGGCGGCGGCGCGCAACGTCATGCTCGCGGTCGAGCGCTGCCATCTCGAAGTCGAGGCGGTGGTGGCGACCCCCTATGCGTCCGGCCTCTCTGTCCTCGTCGACGACGAATCGGAGATGGGCGTCGTCCTCATCGATCTCGGCGGCGGCTCGACCTCGCTCGGCGTGTTCTCGAGTGGGCATCTCGTCCATGCCGACGCGATCGCGGTCGGCGGCAATCACATCACCATGGACGTGGCGCGCGGTCTCTCGACCCGCGTCTCGGCGGCCGAGCGCCTCAAGACGCTGCACGGCTCCTGCATCTCCAGCGCCTCCGACGAGCGCGACATGATCGCCGTGCCGCAGGTCGACGACGACGAGCGCGACATGCCGAACCATCTCGCCAAGTCGCATCTGGTCAGGATCATCAAGCCGCGCGTCGAGGAGATCCTCGAACTGGTGCGCGACCGGCTGAACAATGCCGGCTTCTCGGCCCAGGCCGGGCGGCGCGTCGTCCTGACCGGCGGCGCCTGCCAGCTCACCGGCCTGCCGGAAGTGGCGCGGCGCATCCTCGGTGGCCAGGTCCGCACGGGCCGGCCGCTCGGGATCAAGGGCCTGCCGGAAGCCGGCAAGGGCCCCGCCTTCGCGGCGGCGGTCGGCCTGCTGGTCTATCCGCAGGTCGCCCATGTCGAGCATTTCGAGCCGCGTGCCATCGGCGGGCGGCCTCTGATGACGGGGACGGACGGCTACTTCTCGCGTGTCGGGCGGTGGCTGAAGGACAGTTTCTGATCCTGGCGCGAGCCGGGGTCGAGAATTGAGTGAGTATGGCGCGTCCTGAGGGCGGGCCACGGCGTCAAACGTAGCAATCGGGACGGCTCCCGCCAGGCGCCGGACAAGGGATCAAAAGAGGCAACCATGGCGATGAATCTGCAAGCCCCGGACATCCGGGAACTGAAGCCCCGGATCACGGTGTTCGGCGTCGGTGGCGCCGGTGGCAATGCGGTCAACAACATGATCGAGGCCGGCCTCGACGGTGTCGACTTCGTCGTCGCCAACACCGATGCGCAGGCTCTCGCCCTGTCGCGCGCTTCCCGCATCGTCCAGATGGGCCTGCAGGTCACCGAGGGTCTCGGCGCCGGCTCGCAGCCGGAAGTCGGCCGCGCGGCGGCCGAAGAGGTCATCGACGAGATCCGTGACCATCTGGCGGGCGCCCACATGGTCTTCATCACCGCCGGCATGGGCGGCGGCACCGGCACCGGCGCTGCTCCCGCGATCGCCCGCGTCGCCCGCGACATGGGCATTCTGACCGTCGGCGTGGTCACCAAGCCGTTCCAGTTCGAGGGCCAGCGCCGCATGCGCATGGCTGAAGCCGGCATCGGCGAGCTGAACGAGGCGGTCGACACTCTGATCGTCATCCCGAACCAGAACCTGTTCCGCGTCGCCAACGAGACCACCGGCTTCGCCGATGCGTTCGGCATGGCCGACCAGGTGCTCTATTCGGGCGTCGCCTGCATCACCGACCTGATGGTCCGTCCCGGCCTCATCAACCTCGACTTCGCCGACGTGCGCGCCGTGATGCGCGGCATGGGCAAGGCGATGATGGGCACCGGCGAGGCCCAGGGCGAGAAGCGCGCGCTGACCGCGGCCCAGGCCGCGATCAACAACCCGCTGCTCGACGACGTCTCGATGAAGGGCGCGCGCGGCCTGCTGATCTCGATCACCGGCGGGCGCGACATGAAGCTCTATGAGGTCGACGAGGCCGCCACCCGCATCCGCGAGGAGGTCGATTCCGAGGCCAACATCATCGTCGGCGCCACCTTCGACGAATCGCTGGAAGGCACCGTGCGCGTCTCGGTCGTCGCGACCGGCATCGACAAGCCGATCTCGTCGCTGGTCGAGAACGACGACACCGAGGCCCGCATCGCCCAGGTCGCCGAGCGCCTGAAGGCCGAGGCCCGCCTGCGCAGCAACGCCGCGGTTGCCACCGCCCGTCCGGTCGCCCCGCCGGCGCCCGTGATCGAGACGGCCCGCGTCGCCCCCGCGCCGATGCCGGAGCCCGCTCCGATCGCCCAGGTCGCGCAGGACATCCGCATCGAGCCGGTGCAGCCGCGCCCGGTGATGGCCGCCCCCCCGGCGCCCGAGCCGGTCCACCATGCCGAGCCGCACCTGCATTTCGACGAGAGCTTCATCCCGCCGATGCCGGAGCGCGCCGTGGTTCGCCCGACCCGCATGCCGCGCGTCGAGGACCTGCCGGCTCCCGGCCAGGCCCAGCTCAACGCGCATCGTGGCGCCCAGCCTGCGCCGCAGCCGCCGAGCGCCGTCGAACAGAAGCGCATGTCGCTGATGCAGCGCCTCGCCTCGGTCGGTTTCGGCGGCCGCAAGGATGAGGAGGCCGAGATGGCTCCGGCCCCAGCGCCTGTCCGCCAGATGCCGCAGGCACCGATGCCGCAGGCGGCCGCGCCGAGCGCCGCCCATGCCGAGTACATGCGCCGCCCGGTGCAGCAGCCGGCCTCGCGCCCGGCGCAGGGCCAGCTCGACCCGCATGGCCGCGCCGCGCCGACTCGCTCCGGCGAGGAAGACCACCTCGAGATTCCCGCTTTCCTTCGCCGCCAGGCGAACTGACGGGACTGAAAGCCTCTCACGGCTCTGTAACAAGACCCGCCGCGGCGCAGCCGCGGCGGGTTTTTCGTCGTTAGAAAATGTTTATCTTTCAGCGCTTTATATGATCCGATCCACGTGGACGGCGCTGTAACACAGCGAAAGAAAGCGTGATTTTGAGAGGCGGCCTCAAAAGCTTATCTTGCGGCGCATCAGAACGACAGCGTTGCCGGGTCTTCTCCGGTGCCGGCCTTGGATAGACATCGCCGGACCGTGCCACCTTCGCCTCGGCGGAGGGCAGGCTGAACCCGGCGATCAGGATTGGATAACCGAATGACCTTTGATCGGCAGACGACCTTGCGGGCAGCCGTGACCCTGACCGGCATCGGCGTTCATTCCGGCGCTCCCGCCAGCATCTGCCTCAAGCCCTCCAGCGTCAATTCCGGCGTCGTCTTCCTGCGGACGGGCATCGAGGGCATGCCGCCCCAGCTCATCCACGCCAAGCACACCAAGGTCAGCGCCACCGAACTCTGCACCGTGATCGGCGACCGTGGCCCGGCCTCGGTCTCGACCATCGAGCACCTGATGTCGGCCTGCGCCGGCATGGGCCTCGACAACGTGCTGGTCGAGATCGACGGGCCGGAAATGCCGATCATGGACGGCAGCGCCCGCGAATTCGTCGCCGCCATCGAGGCGACCGGCATGACCACGCTCGCCGCGCCGCGCCGCTATCTCAAGGTTCTTCAGCCGGTCCGCATCGAGCAGGGCCGCGCCTTCGCCGAGCTCGCTCCGGCCGAGCATGGCTTCCGCCTCGATGTCGAGATCGATTTCGACAGCGTCGTGATCGGCCGCCAGCGCAAGATCTTCGACCTCGACGCGCAAGGCTATGCCAGCGAAATCTCGAAGGCCCGCACCTTCGGCTTCATGCGTGATGTCGAGCAGCTCTGGAAGGCGGGTTTCGCCCAGGGCGCCTCGCTCGAGAACACCGTCGCCGTCGGCGAGGACAAGGTGATCAACCCCGAGGGCCTGCGCTATGGCGACGAGTTCGTGCGCCACAAGGTGCTCGACGCGATCGGCGATCTCGCGCTCGCCGGCTATCCGATCATCGGCGAGTTCCGCTCCTATTGCGGCGGCCACCGGATGAATGTCCAGATTCTCCAGGCGCTGTTTGCCGACCGCGCGAATTTCGCGATCGTCGAATCTCAGCCGGTCTTCGCGGCGCCGCGTGCCGTGCAGATGGCTGCCGCCGCGCCGGCCGCCTTCGCGCCGGATCTGCACTAAAACGCGGGCCAAGGCTGCTCCGCCTTCCATTCGCCGGGTTTTTGTCCCAGATGCCGCATCCGTGCGGAATCCCGTCATAACCGATTTTCGGCAGTGGCGCGGGGGAAGCGTCTGAGGTAAGGCATGCTTCCCGCCAGCAGGGACGATCGAAAGAGGACGGACGACGTGAGCGTGACGCGGCAAAGCCTTCCGGCAATCCATCGCGGTCTTTCGCCGCGCAGGGGCATCGCTCTTGCGCTGGGCGCCGCCTTGCTGCTCGGCGGCTGTGATACCCTGTCCTCGCTCAACCCCTTCGACAAGCCCGAGGTCTACAAGCCGGACCTGACGCCGCCGACGCCGGCCGACAAGCTCTATAACGAAGGCCTCGCCCGCCTGCAGAACGGCGACAGCGAAGGCGCCTCGAAGAAGTTCGAGGACATCGACAAGACCTCGCCGTTCTCGCCTTATGCCCGCAAGGGCCTGCTGATGACGGCCTATACCAATTTCCAGGCGTCGAAATGGGAGGAGGCGATCACCGCCTCCAAGCGCTTCATCGCCCAGAACCCGGCGAGCCCGGACGCGGCCTACGCCCAGTACATCCTGGCGATGTCCTATTATAACCAGATCCCGGACGCGACCCGCGATCAGGAGCGGACCGCCCAGGCGATCCAGGCTCTTGAGCAGCTCATCGCCACCTATCCGAAGTCGGAATACGTGCTCGACGCCAAGGAGAAGCTCCTGGTGGCGCGCGACCAGCTCGCCGGCAAGGAGATGAATGTCGGGCGCTACTATCTTGAGAAGCGCAATTATACCGGCGCTGTGAACCGCTTCCGCGAAGTGATCATCAAGTACCAGACCACCCGCCATGTCGAGGAGGCGCTGATGCGCCTGACCGAGGTCTATATGGCGATGGGCATCACCAACGAGGCGCAGACGGCGGCGGCCGTGCTCGGGCACAATTTCCCGGACAGCCCGTGGTACAAGGACTCCTATGCCCTGCTGCAGAGCGGCGGCCTGGAGCCGCGCGAGGATCGTGGTTCCTATATCAGCCGCGCCTTCCAGGGCTTCTCGCGCACGGTCGGCGGCATCATCGGGATCAACCGCTTCTGACGGGATAGGACGCCCCTTGTCATGACGGGCCACGGGCGATCCTGCCAGATCCGAAAACGGGGTTGAGCGCCGATGCTGGCGCAGCTCTCGATTCGCGACATCGTCCTGATCGACCGGCTCGATCTCGGCTTCCATGAGGGGCTGAGCGTGCTCACCGGCGAGACCGGCGCGGGCAAGTCGATCCTGCTCGACGGCTTCGCGCTGGCGCTCGGCGGGCGCGGCGACGGCTCGCTCGTGCGCCATGGCGAGGCGCAGGGCCAGGTCAGCGCCGTGTTCGACCTGCCGATGACCCATCCGGCCCGCAAGCTCGCGCAGGCGCAGGAGATCGATACCGACGGCGATCTCATCCTGCGCCGCGTGCAATATGCCGATGGACGCACCCGTGCCTTCATCAACGATCAGCCGGTTTCGGTGCAGATCCTCAGGATGGTCGGCGCCGCGATCGTCG
>Ga0209570_1000445_pt1 | contig 49182 bp, 45 predicted proteins | sample EBPBio172007_DNA_FD_185861 | JGI IMG/M metagenome (GOLD analysis project Ga0209570, IMG submission 185861) | Wastewater treatment Type I Accumulibacter community from EBPR Bioreactor in Madison, WI, USA - Reactor 1_9/17/2007_ DNA (SPAdes)... | ecosystem: Engineered > Bioreactor > EBPR >... | reverse complement strand
ATTCATATATAGTAACAAGTCGAATGATGATTTCCTTGGTGTTGACTATTATGGAGAATCGATTGGTAAAAAAGATTCTTATTTTTTCGAGAGAGAAAAATCGCGACATTCAGAAGACAAAGAGTGGATAACATTCGGCGATTTATGTCAGGATTCTGATACCCTTGTGATAACTGAAAAAAAAGCTGTCAGATCGTTTGAGTATGGTATTCTTAGGGGGCAAATGCTCTATCTGGATGTTAATAAGGCACCAATTTTTGACAGTTTCGGGAATATTACCGGGACGGTTGGCAGCGGCCGTGATGTAACGAAAGAAAAGTTATACGAGCAAGCTCTTGCAGAGAGTGAAACGAGGTATCGTGCCCTTCTTGAGGCGAACCCCGATTTAATGTTTCTGATGAGCCGTGAAGGTATATTTATCGACTGGAGCGGAGAGAGAGACAGTTTATTTGCACCGCCGGAATTTTTCCTCCATAAACATGTTAGTGAAGTTCTTCCCCCTCATGTTGCCAAAGTAACTATGGAAAACCTCGCCAAACTTATTGAAACAGGTGAGATGCAGATCTATCGATACATCCTCGATCTTGGCGGCGTAAAGCGTCATTTTGAATCGAGGCTTGTAAACTGTGGGATTGGTCATTTCCTTACAATAATCAGAGAAATTACCGAGCAGGTTAAGTATGAACACGACCTGCACGAGGCGGTTAAAAAAGCGGAAGAATCGAACAGAGCAAAAACAGTCTTTCTACAGAACATGAGTCATGAATTAAGAACTCCACTTATCGGTATTCTCGGTTATTCGGAGATAATGAGTGAAATGACTCAAGATAAAACCATCTCGGAAATGGCAGAGACGATAAACAAATCGGGGCACAGGCTTTTGGAGACCCTCGACTCACTTCTTAAAATCGCCCGTATTGAATCAAACCGCCAGGAATTGCAATTTAGCATGATTGATGTTGAGCGGGTAATTCGACAAAATCTCGAGATTTTAACACCCCTCATTCTCAACAACAATGTAAAAGTAACTCTGGATATCCAACCAAAAATTTTCCTGGGACAGGACTTCAATCTGGTTAATTCAATTGTGATGAATCTTCTTTCGAATGCCGTTAAGTTCACAAAAGATGGAGATATCAGGATTAAAGCAAAAAAACAATTGGAAGATGGCACTGAATCGTTGGTTTTTTCTGTCGAAGATACAGGCATCGGGATAAAAGACGAAGATCGTGAATTGATTTTTGAAGCTTTCAGACAGGGGAGTGAGGGATATGATCGTGCGTTTGAAGGAATAGGATTGGGGTTAACCATCACCAAAAAATATATTGAACTTTTGGATGGAACGATAAACATTGAAAGCACAATAGGAACAGGGAGTAAGTTCACTGTAATAATTCCCGAGACGGTTGACCCATTGATGATTTTGAGTGATGGACTAACCATCCCCTCAATTCTGGTGATAGACGACGATCCTCTGATGCACGACCTTACTGAAAGAATTTTCAGAGGAAGGGCAGCAATCTTTAAAGCAATGAATGCTTCAGAAGCTTGTTATCTGCTAACAAAAAATTCTTACTCACTTATAATTGTTGATATCAACCTTGGTTCCGGTGAAAACGGATTGGATATACTACACCGGATTAAGGGAAACCCCGAACTTTCAGGTGTAACGATTGCTGCGGTAACCGCTTATGCGATGGCGGGTGACAAGGAGCGACTGCTTAAAACCGGATTTGATTATTACCTTTCCAAACCATTTAAAAAGAAAGATTTAATAGAAATCCTGGAAAATTCGCTCGACAAATAAATTTATTATAAAAAAACGGCAGTTGCATCTCAGCAATTGCCGTTTTTTTTAATTTATTAAGATTAGAATCTACTTCGAAAGGAGATAATCCGCAATCTTACCGAGATCTTTCAGGTCTTTGTTGCCGTAAGCCGGCATGATACCTGAAGCATATTTCGTTTTATATTCATCGAATCTTGCGCCTGTTTTATTTTTGTCAGGATTTCTCAAATAAGTGATCAATCCTTCCCTGTCGTAATACTTGCTCAGTCCGGTAAGTGGTGGTGCTGCGGGAGTGCCGGCAAGATCGTTGCCATGGCAGTTCAAACAGCCGAATTGGGACACCAGTTCACTTCCTCCTGCACCTGCTACCCCAACTGAGTCGCTTCCTTCCATATAACCCGAAACGGTGGAAGAAGTGCCATCATCTTTGGTGAGATGTTGAAGAAAAAAGAGGGCAGCAAAAGTTGCCAGGAAAACCAATATCCATACTAAGGTTTTAGTCATGTAACCTCGAAAAAATTGTTAATTGTTGTTTGCAATATCGTAATAATTTTTGTAAGCTTTAATCCCTTCAAAAATGCTTTTTGCAAGTTGCTCCTGTCCCGATTGGCTTGCCAGATAATTTTCTTCTTCAGTGTTGGAAATAAATCCAAGTTCTATAAGAACATTTGGCATTGATGCGCCAACCAAAACATAAAAACCGGCTTGTTTCACACCTCTCGAAACCCGATTGGTATGTTTTTTAAATGATTCATTAAGGTATCCGGAAAACTTTTCCGAGTGGTGCATATAAGCGGCGTGAGCCATTGAAGTAAGGATATAATTTTCATCATCAAGTTCTTTATAGCGTGCAGGATTATCTTCGTACTTGATAACGCTGTTTTCGATGTTTGCTATATCAATGGCATCTTTTGTTTTGCCCGGTCGAAGCAGATAGATTTCAAAACCGCGGGCTTTGCTGTTTCTTTCGGGAGTTGAGTTACAGTGTATTGACACAAATAAATCACCCCCTTTTTCGTTGGCAATTTTCCCTCTTTTATAGAGCTCAACAAAAAAATCATCATCCCTGGTATAAACAACCTTCACGCCCGGCATATTTTTTTTAATATATTCGCCAACTTTCAAAGCTACTGAAAGATTAACATCCTTTTCCCTGGTTTTATTTAAGCCAACTGCTCCACCATCTTTTCCGCCATGTCCGGCATCAAGGACGACTACATCGAATTTCCAGTCATCTTTTTTTTTACGGGGATGTCACTTGTTTCAGTTTTTGAATAAACAAGAACCTGTATCTCTTTTTTAGATTTAATTCTTTTAACTTCATAAGACGAGTAGTCGTTGGTAAGATGAATCATTAATTCACCCGTTCCTTTTCTTACTCTTCCTTTTACCTCTTTAACCGGACCTGATTTAAAAGTTTTTTCAACATTTTTTAATGTAATATCGCTGTTGGCAATTGTGATGGAGATGTATTTATTGCCGTTTTCTTTTATTGAATGTTTAATACCATTTGCTTCACCGGTATAAGAGAAACGGGCAAGCAGACCATTCGATTTTAATTCATAGGTTGCTTTTTTCACCACAGTTTTTTTGTTCGATTTTACATCTTTGTCATCGTCCTCATCCTTTGTGGTATCTTCTTTTTTCACTGTTGAAGAAGTGTCTTTATCCTCTTTTTTATCAATATCTTTCCCCTCTTTTTTTCCGTCATTTTTCCCAATACTCTCATCCTTTGGGAATTTATACGAGTATTTGTCTTCGAAGGCAGCAGAAAGGGCATCTTTGCTCCCGGCAACCGGGATATAGAGGTCGTTACCTTTTTTTACGGCCGATTTAGACATTTTGTAAGTTTTGCTCTTTTTGTCTTTTGTAACGATCACATTTGGATTTTTTGATGTAAATTTTGCCACACTTTTTGAGGTAGTGGAAAGATCAAATTTTATATTTTCCTTCGATTTGTTCAGCTTTAAAGAGAATTTTGAAGCAAGATCATTTAACGAAAGGAAGGTAGTCTTTTCCAGTTTTATCGTCTTTATTTTTTTCGTTTTGCCATTTACGGTTATCTCCACACTTTGAGCTGAGATAAATGTAAATAACATAATCGACATTAAGAGGAATTTGGATATAAATTTCATTCTGCTTCCGGACTTTTAAAAAACTAAAGTAATAAGTTAAGCAAATATTGTAAACATATAAAATACAAAAAGTTTGGGGGGAATTCAGAACCTCAGAACCTCAGAACCTCAGAACTTCAGAACCTCAGAACTTCAGAACCCTCGAACCTCAGAACCTCAGAACTCAAGTTTCTCAAGTCACTGAAACTCCGTAGTTCCGAATCTCTGCAGATTTTATCCGTAAGAGTGAGGAGGGGTAATCGTCCCGATTGCCGTCAAGAAAATTGACTTGGAAATAGTTTAGCGGATATCATATGTATGTCGATTGTTGAGTGCACAACTATTCCTGGATATATGGGTAGGCCTTTCTGATTTTATCTGATTGGCGTTTACATTCTTTTAATAATCTTTATTCCTTATATTTGTGCTGTTAATGCAAATATAATTTTTAAGTCGGTTCATTACACATCCTACCGATAGATTTGGATATATTCAGGAAACTTTGATGGACTTATGGAATACCTCAACAGAAATTCAGTTTTTTAACGATGCACTTAATACTTTTGCTTCACCTGAGCAACTCTTTTACAGATTAGGTTCAGACTATTACGCATATTTCCCGAAAGGATTTAATGCAAAAGGTGCAACTTTACAGTCACGGAATAGTTTAATTGGTAGATTCACAGAAAACTGGTCAAAGAGAATTTTTGATGGAATCGCCCAAAGTATGGGTCTTTATGCTGTTGACGGGGTGATTTGTGAAGAAATTGGATTAACAAATAAGAGCAGTGCTGATCTTGCATTTTGTACGACAGATGAGATTAGACAAAAGCCGGAGAATATTAAACTCGTTTTTGAAATTAAGATGAGCATTGTTTCAAACTATAAGTTTGTAAAACCGGATCAAATCGAATGGATTGGAGACTATAAATCTCATAAGGGAAATCCCTCCCTGCTTCGCTCTGATTCTATATTGAAGGCAATTGGTAAATCTGTAAACATTCGTATCGCATCACTAAATTCAGCATCCATACCTGTCGTTGTGCTTGGAAATAGCCCAATTACTCAACACTATGAACACAAAGTTGATTTTCTCAGATCTTCGGGAATGATTCAGGGATTTTGGTCGTTAAATCCTTCTCCAACAGGAACGACTTATATAATCGAATCTGAAAAGTCAGGTTTTATAACTTTTACAAACTATGATGAAATTGCTTCAAAATGTAGCGAATTAATTTCCTCGGATAACAACTTTTTTTCAGCTATGATCCCTAAAAGCCAACTTGGTCAATTCATCAGAATTAGTGCTGAAGAAGTTACCGATCTGGCAAAAGGTGAGAAATTTTTAGAACTTTTAAAATTGATATGAGCCAAACAATAAAACAAAGCACCAAAACAAGCGCATTCGGAACCAGTGGTAGAATAAATCATGATTCTTCCGGTTTTTACGATTCGCGGTTATATAAAGAAATGGATGTGGAGCAATCAGTTCCCGAACATATTAATGAATTCCCATCTGAATTTTTAGATAAAATTATTTTTGCCTCTGCGGAAAAAATGATTGATATACCCGATAATTCTCTTCATTTGATGATTACATCTCCTCCGTACAATGTTTCAAAGGAGTATGATGAGGATTTGAGTCTCGACGAATACTTAACGCTGTTGAGGAGGGTCTTTACTGAAACTTATAGAGTTTTGGTAAATGGAGGGCGTGCATGTATTAATGTTGCCAACCTGGGGCGGAAACCTTATATCCCATTAAGTGATTATATTTCTCAACTTATGATTGAAATTGGTTTTAAGATGAGAGGTGAGATCATTTGGAATAAAGCTGCGAGTGCAAGTCCTTCAACGGCCTGGGGTAGTTGGCAGAGTGCCGCAAATCCAATCCTTCGGGATATCCATGAATATATTCTGGTATTCTCCAAGGGAGATTACAAACGACACCTTTCAGAAGATGATAAAAAGAAGAAGAAGAATACAATTGATAAAGATCAATTTATGGAATGGACGAAGTCAATATGGACGATGAATGCTGAAAGCGCCAAGCGTATCGGGCATCCGGCTCCTTTTCCCGAAGAACTACCGTTCAGACTGATTCAGCTCTACTCTTTTACTAATGATATAATCCTGGATCCATTTATGGGTAGTGGGACTACCGCTGTGGCAGCAGCTCGTACCGATCGTCACTATCTTGGATATGATAATAACCAGGACTACATCAAGCTTGCTGAGAAAAGGTTGGAATTTTATAGAAGACAACTTAAATTTGATTTTTAAGATAACTCTAATAGGCTGCCCCTTTCGAGACAGCCTGAATAAATTAGTTATAGATCACAGCATCAAATGTGACTCCGCTACTTCAGTAGTAGAGCCTTCATTGTTTTTGTGAATCGGGTGTTTACATGCTCAAGGGATTGAGCATTCAAACGAATTACATAAACACCTGAAGAAAGATTTGCACCATCAAACCTTTCCTCATAAAACCCTTTCTCCATTTCACCGCTTTTGAGTTCTGCAACTTTTTGACCTGCAATGTTGTAAACATCAAGTGTCACATTACTTATCAGGCAAAAATATAACAGTATAGAAATGAAGTAAATAAGGCTGTTATCTGAGAGTGTTAGGGGAGTAGACGGGATAAGGTTTCTCTGACTTCTTGAGCAGAAAGCCCTGAATAGAGCATACTGAAAACAAAAATCGTAATTAAAATTTTATTAATTCTGTTTGTTATAAGATACATATTTCCACCATATTGATTATTACAAATCATTAATTAAAAAAGTAAAATATTTCCGGTTCAAAACTTCTAAGGTGGATGAAACATAAGACCTCCTTTAATTAAATTTTATCTTTTAAGAATTGTTATTACACCCTGATTTCCGTGTGATCCGGCTGCCACAACAATATCATTTTTTATTTTTATTTTTCCATAGGATGAATTGGGGTTTTCCGGAAACAATTTTTTCCATTCAATTCCATTAAAATGAAACAATCTATCGTATGTGCTACCCGCAAATATATCATTTAGACGGGTTCCTTTTATGCAGTAAATTGTTATTAAGCTTGGATCTTGATCTTTACTCCATTCTGAATCTTTCATGTTCTTAACATATAATCCATCACCAACAACAAATATTTTTTTACCGGGATAAAGCCATCCTCTCAAAACCCAATCTGAAATCCCCTGCATGCTAATTTCCATTGCCTTTTCTCCCTCTATCTTAAATATCTTTGAAGTAAACCCAAGAGAATATTCGGCACAAACAGCAACTATCTCATAAGATTTTGTTCTTTTATTATAATCACCATAAATGTTGTTTACATACAGATTTGTTCCGGTTACGATCAGGGTCCAAACTGTACCATTGTAGTGATATATTTTTCCACTATAACCTCCGGCATAAATATTATTACTATCGCTTCCCCATATTGTTGTGGTCCAATATGGTCCGTTCTCTGTTTTTGATTGATTCTTACCATCATAAAATGTTGTACCCCATTCACACATCATAAACAACTTATCATGTGAAAATGCAAGTATCCCCGTTATGGCAGGTACCGCCTGATAATTCCCGGGAGCCTCGTACCAAAGTTTTTTATACTCCCATCCCGTTCCATCCCAATGTGCTGCATTATAGTTTGAATAACCTGCAAGATTTGTATCAGGAAGAACAAACAGACCAACAGCCCAGATATCATTCTCACTAATTATTGCAATATCATTTACATAGCTATAGTTGATATTAGTACTCCCCAGGTAATGTTTAGTCCAACTAAAGGAATTGCCGGTTGGTGAAAGAGTTGTAAGATTAGTTACATTTGAAAAGATTACAGAATTGTTGGGAGGCGTGATAGAAGCCTGAAAAACATAAACATTGGAATGTGTAAGAGTGGGTATGTACAATAGAGTATCGGCACTCACCACCGTAATGGACATAACTGTTTGATTATCCTGCAGGAGCGATACCTGAGCAGGTAACATCCCCGGAGGAATGGAGAGATTAAGCCAACCTTCTGTGCATGACATATCGTCAACTGTAAGAACAGGTTTTTCTACCTCATGATCGGTCGGCGATTCTGAACAACCTGTCAACAATCCTAAACCCAAAAGAAACAAAGTATAAAACATTTTCATGCTAAACCACCAAAGAAAATAAATTTGATGTTGTGATTAAAAACTTATCAAGATGGAGCTATTTAAAATAAAAAAACGGAAACCCACACTTAGACACACCGTGGCAACTACCGCCAAGGGGTTGACAAAAAGTCGGTTTCCGTTTTAATTCCAATTCCTGATCACATGTTAAAGCTGAAATCTACAATTGTCTTCCCTCGAAGGAACAACTGCTATTGGGTTTTCATTTTTTCAAAACTCCTGAATAAATCTTGTCTAAGATAATCTAAATATTTCATTTATGCAATATTATTTTCAAAAAAATAAAAAATATTTTTATATGGGTCCAAAAATATGTCTTGAAAGAGAAAAATCTTGAACAAAAATAGTTTTGTTCTCAAATTCAGGATTAGAAATGAATAATCGATGTATTTAATACTTTAGCCGGTTTTCCATAAAAGAATTTTGGTACTTGTTTGCAATTATGGAATTATTCAATTGATCCCATTTTGGGTAAATCGCTTGCGAAATGTACTGCAATAACCAAAACTAAAACAACTTTGTTATATTTGGCAGTAGAAATTGAGAGATTTGATCTCTAACGGATTTTTTCAAATAAAAACAGGATTCGTGACATGAAAAAATTAATATTCCATGTACCACTCTTTTTTATAGCAGTAATTTTATTAGCGGGTTGTGGTGATAACAATTCTCGAGAATATACACTCGACACAGTAGCAACAACACCTCCCCCGGTTGCGGAAACAGCGACTGTTGCCACCGAAGGTGAACTTTCTTTCACACTTAAAGGTGAAATATTTAAGGATGGGAAATTGGTTCTTCAACCTCTTTCAGCATATTATAACGATGCCGATGGAGTTACAACTGTTGAATTTAAAGGGATGATCGAGAAAGATTCTGCTGTGGTAAACATAACATTTGCCGATACAAAACCGGGCAAATATGAAGTTGGTAAAATGAGTGGCAAAGGCTCGGGCAAAAATGGATTTACAGTAATCGGCTGGATTCCCGGAGCTGACCCCGGCAGCAAATATTTCTATTTAAGCAACACAGGCGAAATAGATGTTAAAACTTATGGTGATTTCATCGAAGGAACAATAAAAGGTGGTGCAACCGACATTCGTGCAGAATCGCCCAGCGATTTGATGTTTGAAGGAAGTTTTAAGATTAAGAAACAATAGATTTTTTTTTAATTTCAGCAGGAAATTACAACCCCAAATGTAACTTCCTGCTGAATATTTTATTTGAATTAAGTTGTTAGAGCTTTCTCCAGGCTCTCATTCCACCCTGGACATTGATTACATTATGTCCATCTTTTTTAAGGATGTTACAGGCCGTTACCGATCTGTTCCCTGATCTGCAAATCACAGCAATCTCTTTGTTTTTGTATTTATCCAGTTCGTTTGCTCTGTTTTCGAGCTCCTGAAGTGAGATGTGAATTATTCCCGGGAGAGCTCCGAGTTCACCTTTAAGTTCATCTGCTGTTCTAACATCGAGAACCACGAGATTTGTGTCTCCGGCATCAAGCCTCGACTTTAATTCTTCAACAGTCATGTCAGTTTTTTTCTGAGGACTTTTATCTCCACTACCGTTTGCCGCTGAATTGTTCTGAGCATTACACCCGGTTATTGCGATTAGTGTGAAGAGCACCAATAAACTAAATGATTTTTTCATTATTCCTCTCGATTTTATTAATTGTGACTGCAAGATCCGCCTCCACAGCATCCTCCACCGCTACCACCGGTATCGCATGAACTGCTTTGACTCGCAGATGCATAGCCGTTGGCAAATCCGCCACCGTTGAATGAGGCTGAAAAAGTGGAAAGCATCTTTTTGATGTCTGTTGATTTACATTTGGGACAGTTTACATCCTCAACCTTTGTGACTGATCTGTGTAATATCTCAAATTTGTGGTCACAACTGCTGCATTTATATTCATATATAGGCATTTTTAACTTCTCCGGGTTTATTCGAGATTAAGTTTTTTTAATAAATTTTGATGCATATCATCGGTGAATCCGGGATCATATTCGCGATACCAAGAGATTGTACTCTCAACTGAAGTACAATAATCTGCGCATGAAGTACAGTGTTCGATATGTTCTTTAATGGCTCTGCATTTTTCAGAGTCCAAATCTTCTTTAAGATTTTCGCAGATGTGGATCATCACATCTTTACATTTAACATCTTCAAATTTCATTTTTTGAACGCCTCTGAAATTTCATTTCTCAAAAAGGCTCTTGCTCTGTGGAGCCTTGATTTAACTGCCGCAACTGAGAGCCCTGTAATACCCGCTGTTTCTTCAGTTGAAAGTTGTTGAACATCCCTCAGAGTAAAAACAATTCTGTAGTCGGGAGCAAGTTTGTTGATTGATTGATCGAGGATTTCTCTTAATTCTTTGTTTTCCAACGATTGATTAGGGATTGTTGACCAATCGGCTGCATGTTTTTCTGCAAACAATTCATCATCATCGTTGGGTTCAACAAATAATTCCTTTTTTTTACTCCTCGCAGACATCAAACAATGATTCACAGTAATTCTGTAAAGCCAGGTTGAAAGTTTTGAATTACCGTCGAAGTTTTTTAATGATTTAATCATGCTCAGGAAGGTTTCCTGCATGATATCTTCAGCTTTGTCTTTATTTCGGCATATTTTAAAAGCGAAGCTGTAAAGGGTTTTTTCGTGTTGTTTTACCAATTCTCTGAGGGCATCTTTGTCACCCTCTTTGGCAAGTTGTATCAATTTTTCTTCTGACATAAAGTTAGATGTTTCCAATCAAAAAAAGATTCAATATTTTGGTGAACCAACACCCGGAGTGTCGATGCTTTTCCAGAGGTAAGAACAGGCAATTGTATTAAAAGGTGCCCAACCTCTGTCATTTGATATTTGGGTGACCATTTTTGCATCCGGCATTTCAGGGAGTTCATAATTAATCATGATGGCTCTTTTAATTCCCAGGTCGCCTGTGGGGAGCACATTTGGACGGGTTAGAGTGAATATCAGAAACATATGGGCAGTCCATTCACCAACTCCTTTTATTTTAACAAGTTCTTTAATTATATCCTGATCAGGCATGGAGTCAAATTTATGAAAATGGATATCTTCGTTTAAAAATGCCTGAGCAATTGCTTTAACATAAGTAACCTTTGCATTTGAGAGTCCAAGTTCTCTTATCTCCTGATGGTCGGCATCGATGATTGCAGAGAGATCGGGCACTTCACCAAACTTTGCGACAAATCTTTTTTCAATGGTTGCTGCCGCTTTTATCGAAAGTTGTTGGCTTATAATTGCAGTCATAAGGTCTGATGCATACTCTGTTCGGGGTTCATAATCATATTCCGGGAGTATTTCTATTAAATTTGCCAATACTTTATCGTTTTTTCGCAGGTGTTTAATACCTTTTTCTATATCTTTTCGATTCATTGTATTAACTTGCTTCTTTCAAAATGGAAAATTTTTAATTTCAAAAATAGATGCTTAAAACTTCAAAGTTAACAGAAAAATTAAAGTCCAATTTTTTCTTCAAAAAAGCCCCGGCTGCTGCAGAAGCAGAAGGCAATTTAAAGGGCAAAGTGAAGGAGATTCCGGAAGGTGATATAATCTATCAGAATGGTGATCCATCTGAGAATGTATATCTTATTCTGTACGGTTTGGTAAAGATTAAAATCAAAACCAAAACCGGAGCCAAAATAACGACCAAAGCCGTCGGTGATTTTTTTGGTGAACGCGAAGTAATGGAAAGCCAGGAGAGGACTTCCACTGCCATTGCCGAGATGGATACCCAACTCTACCTCATCGAAAAACCCCGATTTTTGGATCTCGCCTACAACGATAAAGAAATTAAAATTAATGTAAAGATAAATTTAGCGAAAACTTACGATTTGTCGAAGGAAGGTGCTGAAGCTATTATTACAAAAAATGATCCGTCCCACAAAGGTGGATCAATTTTAAGTCCCGGGGTGGCACCTCTTCCTGAAATTAAAAAAGATGAACCAAAAAAAGAATTTTCTTTTAGTGAAGAAGTTAAAGATAAATTTGATGACGGATTTGTTGTCATTAACAAAGATTATGAGTCAGGACTACAATCCCCGCTTGAAGCGACAGATGAGGGGCATGAGGAAGAGATTCCGGATGAAGATGTAGAAGATGATGAGGACGGGTTTGAGGAAGAGATTTCGGATGAAGATGTAGAAGATGATGAGGACGGGTTTGAGGAAGAGATTCCGGATGAAGATGTAGAAGTTGATGAGGGCGGGTTTGAGGAAGAGATTCCGGATGAAGATGTAGAAGATGATGAGGACGGGTTTGAGGAAGAATTCCCTGATGAAGATATGGACGAAGAAGAGTTGGAGTTGGAGCCTGAAATTCAGGAAGATGACGAAAATGAACCGGAAACAGAACAGGAAATTCCGGATGGTGAAGATGAAGACTTAGACACTGACATACTCCCGAAATTTAGATTTGATGACAAATTTGAAGACCCTGATCCTGAATTTGAATTGGAAGAGACAGTGTTCGATGAACCCTGGATGGAAGATGAAGAGAGAAGAGAATTAATTTCTGATGAAGAAAGGGACTTGTTTAAATCTGACATTGATGAAGATTTTGATCGTGCGGAATTTGCAGAAGAATTGATCCAGGAAGAAGAGACTGAAACCAAATCTGAAGAGGATAAGTACCCGGAAGATCTTGAGTCAGATACACTTTCTGCTATTGAAGAGCCCGAGGGTGAACTTGAAGAGGAAGTAACCGTTTCCGCTGTCAACGAGGCACAATTAGAACGGAATCTTGCTGAAATTGAAGCCCTCAGAAAAAATATCAAACTCATCTCGGGATTATGCAGAGCAAATTCACCTCTTGAGATTTACGAAACTCTGAAAGATGATTTGCCGGGCATAATTGATGCTCAAGAATTTATGATGTTTGTATTTGATGGTGGATTCCTTGCTTCGGTTGACAGTCACCATGATGAAGCGACAAATTTTGCAATTCGTGAGAAGATCGCTTACGAACTGATTACCATGCATGAGCCTGTCACCCTTTTTGATCTTGACAGTTCCGGTATTATGGAGGGATTGGACCAGGTTGATGAAACTCAGATACCATCTTCCCTGCTTTATTATCCGCTGATTGAGAGTGAAAAAAGAGTTATCGGTTGTTTTCTCTTTTTTACCTCCGGTAGTGGAAGATTCAGCCATTCTGATGTAATTGCGATTGAAGATTTTGCAAAAAGTGCATCCGCAATTTTAGAAAAAATAACAGTCGGGCAGACTCCTGTAACCTATAAATATGAGGATCTTGAGAAATATACCGCCTTTTTTGGAGCTGAGATAAAAATGGCTGTTGAGACAATTCTTTCAGTCAGTGAAACTCTTGACAGGGGAAAACTCGCCGAGAAAGTAAGGTATGGTTTCGACATTATCAGAGAAAGAGCTACCGGTCTAAAAGGATTTCTCGATTCTATCCAGTATTTTCTCGGGAAATTATCAGGATTCTCAAAACAACCTTATCTTGTTAGTGAACTTTTGGACGATTTTCTCGTTAAAGTTTCTGAATCAGCAAAACAACGCGAGGTTACTCTCCTCAGGAAATATGATTCCGATATTGTAATGTTTTTTAACAGAGAACTGTTTATTCATGCACTTTCATTAATTACCCAGAATTCTTTTGACGCGATGCCAAATGGAGGGAAAATATATTTTTCCACCTCGGCAAACGAGTCAAACATTTTGATTTCAATAAGAGACACCGGAACCGGGATTCATCCCGACCTCCGTGACAAGATTTTTGAGCCGTTCTTTTCGATCGGCAAAACCGGGGTTGGCCTCGGATTACCAATTGCCAACAAAATAATTAAAGAACATGGTGGATTTATCTACCTGGAATCATCAAGAACTCAAGGAACAGAAATAATAATAGCTTTGCCTGTATGAATTATGACTATATCGCTGTAATCGGAGCAACTGCTACCGGTAAGACAAATCTTGCTGTTAAAATTGCCTCCATGGTCGATGGAGAGATAATCTCCTGCGACTCAAGACAAGTGTACAAAGGAATGGATATAGGGTCGGGGAAGGACCTGGATGCCTATAACACACCCAAAGGGAAAATTCCTTATCATCTTATTGACATACTGGAACCCTCCCAGGATTATAGTGTTTTTCACTTCCTCGAAGATTTCCACAGATGTTTCTTCGATATAAAATCCCGCGGGAAAGTACCTGTGCTTTGTGGAGGAACTTATATGTACTTCACAGCACTTTTTTTGAGATACGGGCTTGTAAAAGTTGACGATCTTGAGGATAAAGCGACAAAACTTCTCGAGATTGATCATGAAAAACTGATCGAAGAATTGAAGGAATTAAATCCACTGCTTCACAACAGAACCGATTTGACAGAACATTTTAAAACTGCCAAGGCATTGGTAATTGCCCGTGAGAGTCAGAGATATGAAACCGAACACGGAATTACCTACAGACCAATTGAGTTGAGACCATTGGTTATTGCCACACAGGTCTCCCGTGAAGAATTTTACAAGAGAATCAGACTGAGACTAAGTGAGAGACTTAGGGAAGGTCTTGTGGATGAAGTAAGGGCGCTGATGAACTCCGGATTGACAGACGAAAGACTTGATTACTTTGGTCTTGAATACAAATTTGCCGGCAGATATCTCCGCTCAGAATTGTCGAAAAATGATATGATTCAGAGATTGGTGAATGCGATTAATGAATATGCAAAAAAACAATTGACCGGCATCAGCAAGCTCGAGAGAAACGGGATTGAAGTAAACTGGATTCCACCCGAAGAGATCAGTACTGTAAAAGACCTGCTTGAAGAATCAGGATTCCCCATCGTTGAATAAATTTAAGGACCCCGTTGCCTCATATCTTGAGAAACGGGGTCTTGATCGTTCTCCTTTCTTCAAAAATTTCAGTTCGTTTCGAGAGATAGTTGTTGTAATTCCCTGTTTCGACGAAATGGAAAATCTTCCTGTTGTTATCAACTCCATTCTAAAATGTGATCCCCCGTTTGATGAAAGTTTTGGTTTCCTTTTTGTAATAAACCATCCCGATAATGCTTCATATGAACGGAAACAGGAAAGTTTGAAGACAGTGGAATATCTAAAAACGGTTTGCTCTGAAAATGGAATACCTGTTGCACTTATCGACAGGTTCAGCGAAGGATTTGAAGTGCCTGCAAAGTTTGCCGGAGCAGGTTTTCCCAGAAAAGTTGGACTTGACTCTGCCCTTCACCTTTTTGATCACACAAATTCACAAAAATCTCTTTTGGTTTGTCTCGATGCCGATTGTGAAGTTGCTCCATCCTACTTTAAAACTTTAAAAAAACTTGCCCGAAGGGGCTGTAAGGCGGCGGTGCTTGAGTATGAACACAGGAACGATCACCCCGGGAACCTGGATGCAATTTCTGAATATGAAACCTGGTTACGGTCTTACACTGCCGGACTCAAAAAAGCCGGTTCTCCATATGCATATCATTTTATCGGCTCAACAATGGTGTGTAATGTAGAAACTTATGTGAAAGCAGGGGGGATGAACACCAAAAGGGCGGCAGAGGATTTTTATTTCTTAGAGAGTCTTGCAAAAGTTGCCGGAATTGAAACAATTGATGAAAAATTGGTATTTCCTTCGAACCGCAGGAGTGACAGAGTAATTTTTGGAACCGGGAAAGCAGTAAACACACGCCTCGACTCTGGTGAAATCATAAAGCCTTATCCTGATCTGATATTTGATCGATTAAAAAAATTTCTCGAACTTTTCCATCACGATTTCCCAACTGCAGAGGAACTTATAGTTGCGATTCAAAAGTCGGATGAAGAAGTGTTTAATTTCCTTGAATCATACAAATTTTCATCTGCGATGAATGGTATATATTCATCGTCACGATCCTCAAAACAGATAGCCCGCCAAAAAGATGTCTGGTTCGACGCCCTGAAGACCCTCAGGTTTGTCCACCACTTATCTCCCTAAAAATCGTTATTTTAAAAATTCTATATTTAAAATTATATGAACCGACCTGTTTTAGTTGTTACCATATCACTGACGGTATTCGCCGTTGCGATTTTTCTTATATTTTTTGTATTTGCAAAAAAAGAAAAACCATTGGAGTACTATGATATAATGATCCCTGAGCCTTCGGGATTGATCTTTTCATCCGATGGAAAAGGTTTCTGGACGGTGAGTGATCGCACAGGTGAGGTAGCTCAAATATCGTTTACGGGGCAACTTATCAGGAGATTCACCCTTAAGGAAGTGGATTTTGAAGCGATTACCCATTTTAATGATACAGTTCTTGTGCTCACCAGGGAGGGAAAACACTCTATAATGTTTGTAACCATTAACGGTGAGATTCTTAGAGATGAAGAATTTGAGCTTGATCAAAAAAGCAATTCCGGAATTGAAGGGTTGGCTTATGTTGAAAAGGAGAATATACTCATCCTTGCTCAGGAGAAGAAACCCCGCAGACTGATCGAAATTGATGCCACTACTCTTAAAGTAAAAAGAGAAATAAAGCTGGGGAAACAATTCCCTGATGTAAGTGATATTTATTATGACTCAAAATCAAATCAGCTCTGGATCCTCAGTGATCAGGGAGAATTTGCTGCAAGATGCAACAGAGATGGTGAGATCATCAAAAAACATAAACTAAAGGTCGAAAAACTTGAAGGGATCGCCGTTGATCCTGTTAAACGAAAAATTTATACCGTTTCTGACAAACTTGCCGGTATGTTCATATTCGATTATTGAGAAAATAAAGATGAAAAACAGACTTTTAATACTTAACCTGGTGATTCTGTCGTTGCTCTTTTCAGCCTGCAGATCCACCACATTTGACAGTGATTACAAAAAAGACTTCAACTTTTCAACGCTGAAAGTTTTTACTATCTATCCAAGTACAGCCCTCAAGAGTAAATCTCCTCTAATTGCGTCAGCGCTTGGGGCACTGATCGATTCTTCTCTCATTAAAAAAGGCTACAGCCGTGGTGCAGAAGTGCACGATTTTGTTGTAACTTTTTATACTGAAACTGAAGTTGAGACATCTTATGGTAGTGTTAACTTTGATCGGTGGAAAGGTTTCTGGTCAACAAAGGAAGAACCCCTCTTCGCCGCAAAAGGATTGATTGTCATCGATATTATCGATGGTAACACCGGTGATGTGGTTTGGAGAGGATGGGACAACCAGCTTGTTGGACGGGAAGAAGACCCAAAAGTGGTTATGCGTAATACTGTTGAACGAATACTAACACTGTTTCCACCACAAAATTAAGGAAAATAACATGCACAAATACCTGATTCTTATTTTATTCTCGCTTCTCTTAACTGTAGTACCGCAGAATAAAAAAAACAAAAATGGAACTGATAAAAAAAATACCGAAACCACAATAGAGCTAAATTATCCTTCAAAGTTTGATGAGGCAAGTGTACCAAAGGAGATAAAAAAACTCCTTAAAAAACCATTATACACTTTCAGCGAAGAAGATATTGATCTCTACCTGGGATTTTTGAAAACAAATATCCCAAATCTTAGAGACAGAATACAGTTCCTTGCCCGTCAAAACATGGGTCAGAATTACAATATTTATCTGTTGGGTGAGTTCCCGTTTGAAATCAAAGATAAACAACCACTTTACAACTTAAAACAGAGTGACTGTGTTGTTTTCGCAGAGCATATTTATGCAATGTCTTTAAGCAGCAATTGGAAAGAGTTTTTTGCGATGCTTCAGAGAATCCGTTATAAAGATGGTGAAATTGGCATGCTCACAAGAAATCATTATACAGAAGCCGACTGGGTAAAGAACAACACCTGGCTTATAACCGAAATAACAGATGAAATTGGTGGAGATGCTGTTGCAAAAACCTCCTCCGAAATTGACAGAGCAAAATTCTTTAAAAAACATGGCATTGGTCAAAACATCCCCAAAGAAAAAATTAACTGGACATATATTCCCGGCGACTCTGTTTACAAAGTGCTTCCTTATCTTAAAACAGGAGATTTTGTGAATATAGTAAGGGCATATCCTGCAAGTGAACCCTGGGTCGGGCATGTGGGACTAATTTCCGTTGAGGAAAATGGCACTGTAAATTTTATGCATTCTGCCGATCCTGTTGTTAAAACACAAACTCTGCAATCATATTGGGATGATTTTAAGGCAAAACCAAAAAAGAAAAACGGCTGGCAGTTCCTTGGGTTCCGTTTCTACAGATTAAACGAGAATGCCATGGAAAATCTTAAAAAAATTGATGGACCGAGAGCACCGAAACTAACGATCTATGGCAATTAATTTATAACGATACAATTTAACCGGAGTATGATGTGAAGATTGGATTTACAGGACTTGGCAAAATGGGAGCCAACATGGTTGAAAGGCTTTTGCTTGGTGGTCATGAAGTGGTGGTTTACAACAGGTCAGAGGGGAAAATCAAGGAAGCTGTAGCTAAAGGGGCAACAGGATCAACTTCAATTGAAGACCTGTGCAGCAAACTTGAAGGAAGAAAAGTAGTCTGGTTGATGGTTCCTTCGGGGCAGGCTGTTGATGACAATATTGCAGAGACTGTAAAATATCTCAACCCTGGTGATATCATTGTAGATGGTGGAAATTCCTACTGGAGAGATACTCAGGCAAGAAGCAAAAAAGTTGCTGAGATGGGGTTTGAATATCTCGATTGTGGAACAAGTGGAGGAGTCTGGGGGCTTCAAAACGGCTACTGCCTGATGTATGGCGGGAAAAAAGAAGCGATTGATTTTATTTTACCCGTTCTTGAGACTCTTGCACCGGTGGGTGGACATACATACTGCGGCGAAAGTGGTGCCGGACACTTTGTTAAAATGGTGCACAACGGAATTGAATATGGTATGATGCAGGCTTATGCTGAAGGTTTTGAGATAATGGAAAAATCGCCGTTTAACATCGACCTTGAAAAAGTAACCGGCATCTGGCAGCATGGAAGTGTTGTCCGTTCATGGCTTCTTGATCTTGCAAATCTCGCATTTAAAGAAGATCCAAAACTTGAAAATGTAAAAGATTATGTGGCAGACAGTGGTGAAGGCAGATGGACCGTTCAAACTGCCATCGACTTTGATGTGCCGGCTCATGTAATAACAACATCACTTTTTAACAGATTTCAGAGCAGGCAGGATGAAAGTTTCGCGATGAAGACTCTTTCTGCCTTAAGGAATAAGTTTGGTGGCCACGAAATGAAAACGAAAGAATAGGCTGCTGTGCCTGCTGATCAAATATTAGTTATCTTTGGCGCTTCGGGTGATCTCACCGGGAGAAAGCTAATCCCGGCACTGTATGCGTTAAGACAACGAGATTTGTTACCTGAAAATTTTGCTGTTCTGGGAACCGGCAGAACTGAGATGAGTGATGATGAATTCAGAAAAAAGATGGATAAAAAAGGGGAGGGATATGATCGTGAATTCATTAAAATGCTCCATTATATCTCTATGGATCCTCAAAATCCGGAGAATTATTACCAGCTAAGAGAACGATTGAGGCAGCTTGACCACGATTTTAAGGTGAAGGGTAACTACATTTTTTATCTTGCAACGCCACCGTTGTTATATGACACAGTTGCAGAGGGGTTGGCTGCTGCAGGCTTGAATCATAGTGAGTTTAATGGTGGATTAAAAAAACTGATAATTGAAAAACCATTTGGCTACGATCTTGCATCAGCACAGGCACTGAATGTAAAACTCCGTCAATATTTTGATGAGAGCCAACTTTACCGTATCGATCATTATCTGGGAAAAGAGACCGCACAGAATATCCTTGTATTTCGATTTGCGAATGGAATATTTGAACCTCTTTGGAATCGAAATTATATCGACCATATTCAGGTCACTTCATCCGAAAGTATCGGAGTGGAAAATCGTGGGGGATATTACGATACTGCCGGGGCATTGCGCGACATGGTTCAAAATCATCTGCTGCAACTTGTGGCTCTTGCCGCGATGGAACCCCCTGCGGGATTTGATGCAGATTCCATCAGAAATGAAACAGTAAAAGTTTTTCAATCGATAAAACCACTTTCACCTGCAGATATCCGGAGAAATGTAATCAGGGGGCAGTATATCGGATCAAAAATTAAAGGTGAGACAATTAAAGCCTATCGTGAAGAAAAAGCTGTTGCACCTGATTCGCGTACCGAAACTTTTGTGGCTCTTAAATTTTTCATCGATAACTGGCGTTGGGGTGGAATTCCATTTTTTATCAGGACAGGTAAAAGGCTTCCAACCAGGGTGACGGAAATTGTGGTTCGTTTTAAGAACACACCTCACCGTTTGTTTAGAAGTATATTCGACGAGGAGGCAGGCACAAACCAACTGATAATCAGAATTCAACCTGATGAAGGAATTTTGTTGCGGTTCTCCCTGAAACAACCGGGTTCGGGTTATCAGGTTAAAAATGCTTCTCTCGATTTTCATTATTCAAGTCTGTCAGACGGAAAACTTCCCGAAGCTTATGAAAGATTGATCTACGATTGTATGATGGGGGATTCCACCCTTTACACTCGTGGAGATGCTCTTGAAGCGTGTTGGAAGTTTATCGATCCCTTGCTTGATGCCTGGAAGAAAGACGACACCATTAAAGTTTATGGTTATCCCTCGGGCACCTGGGGACCGGAAGAAGCTGATGCGCTGCTTCATTCAAACGGACAAACCTGGCGATATCCGTGCAAGAATCTAACTGATGACGAAAACTATTGTGAGCTTTAAATGCAGGATGTAATAAGGATTTATCCCGATCCGGAGATGACAGTAAGCGCATGCGCCGCCTTCATTGTAAGAAAAATTGGGGAAATACTCGAGACAAATGAATTTGTTACGATTGGACTTTCGGGTGGAAGTTCTCCAAACATGCTTTTTATGTTACTCGCAAAAGAGTATCGGGAAGAAGTTTCCTGGAACAGAGTAAAGTTTTTTTGGGTTGATGAAAGATGTGTGGCACCCGATGATCAAGAAAGCAATTTTGGAACAGCAAAAAAACTTTTCCTGGATCCGCTTAAAATCCGGGATGAAAATATTTTCCGGATATTTGGAGAGAATGAACCTTCTGCGGAAGTGGAAAGATATTCACAATTGCTTGAAAAAGAGTTGGCTTCTGAAATAAGATTTGATATCTGCCTGCTTGGAGTCGGCACTGACGGGCACACAGCATCAATCTTTCCTCCTGATATCAAATTAATGGAAAGTAAAAAGTTTGTTGTAAATAGTGTTAACCCGAATACCGGGCAAAACAGAATTACCATTACGGGCAGACTTATAAACAATTGTAGAACAGTGATATTTTTGGCATACGGCAAAGAAAAAAAGGATGTGCTCGACGGGATCCTGAACCATAAAAAAAGGGAACACTATCCCGCAGGACTCGTTTTTAACGCAAGATTTGGTGTTTTCTGGTATCTCGATTCAGCTGCCTACCGGTTGCCGTAAAAATTTAGTAAATATTAGTAATGGAGAAAAAATGATTTTGGCTTGTGACGCAGGAGGAACAAAAACTGCTCTTTCTGTTTTTTCGATTGAAGGAAAAAAATTAAAATCTCACAAAAGTGAACGATATGTGAGTAATGAATTTAGCAGTCTTGAAGAGATGATATGCGGCTTTTTAAAAGATACCGGATATGATATTCAGACGGGGTGTGCCGGAGTTCCGGGTCCCGTGGTTGATGGAATCAGCAGTTCCACAAACCTGACATGGGCAATGGATGAAAAGAAAATTGCTGAAGCAACAGGGATACCAAATTTTAAATTAGTGAACGATTTGTATGCGCTTGCTTCGGCTGTTCCTTTTTTGGATGATGACGATATTTTAACTGTATATGATGGCGCCGGGCCAAAAGTGGATGGTGTAAAGGCTATTCTTGCACCGGGAACAGGTTTGGGACAGGGGTTTCTTGTTCCGCTTGATAACGGTAAATTTAAAGTGATCCCTTCCGAGGGAAGTCATGCAGATTTTGCCCCAACAGACGATCTTCAAGTTGAAATGATGAAATTTATGCGTGCGGAGTATGGCAGAGTGAGTGTTGAGAGAGTGGCTTCAGGATTGGGGCTTAAGGCTATATTCAAATTTTTAAATGATACAAAAATTGCAGTTCCCGGGGATGAATTACTCGAAGCAATTAAAACCGAAGACATCGCGGCAATGATCTCAAAATTTGCACTTGAGGGAACTGATGAGTTTGCTGTGCTCGCTCTTGAAATATTTGCAAGAGTTCTCGGCTCACAAGCTGGTAATCTCGTTCTGACTCTAATGGCTACGGGAGGAGTTTATCTCGGTGGGGGAATACCACCAAAAATCGCTTCCAAGTTTATGGAAGGTTCTTTTGTTGCATCTTACATCAACAAGGGAAGGTTGAGTTATATTGTAAAAGATACACCGGTTTATTTGATCAAAGACAGCAATGCAGGGCTGAACGGAGCTGCTTTTATTGCAGCCGGACTTGTCTGAAAACTTTAAAAGGATTCGAAAATGAGCAAAATTGAAAAATTAGCAGAACTTGGTCAGTCACTCTGGCTCGATTTTATAAGTCGTGATTATATCTCAGGCGGCAAACTTCTGGATATGATTAACGAAGGATTAAGAGGTATCACCTCAAATCCAACTATTTTTGAGAAGGCAATTGCCGGAAGTAATTCTTACGATTCTGAAATTGCAGAACTGTTGGCAAAAGGTTGTTCCACTCTTGAGATATATGAACAGTTGGTTATCAGAGATATACAAACTGCATGTAAGATGATGCTTCCTGTTTATGAGCGAACCAACAGACTTGATGGTTATGTAAGTCTTGAAGTGAATCCAAAACTCGCATACGAAACAGCCGGAACAATCGCAGAGGCAGTAAGGCTCTACCGGACAGTTGGAGCGCCCAACCTTATGATTAAAGTTCCAGCTACCAAAGAGGGGATTCCTGCTGTGAAGGAGTTGATCTCACATGGTATCTCTGTGAATGTTACACTCATTTTTTCAATCGAAAGTTATATCGAAACAGCGAAGGCATTTATTGAAGGACTTGAGATATTAAAAAAGAATGGTGGAGATGTTTCAAAAGTCGCTTCTGTTGCATCATTTTTTGTAAGTAGAGTTGATTCTGCTTGTGATTCAGCACTTGACAAAATTGGAAATAAAGATCTGCAAGGGAAAATCGCTGTTGCCAATGCAAAAATCGCATTTAAAGAGTTTAATGCTCTGTTCTCGGGAGAAAGATGGAACAGTCTGCTTTCTTCAGGAGCAATGCCACAGAGAGTACTTTGGGCGAGCACCGGAACAAAAAATCCTGCATACTCTGATGTACTTTATGTTGATGAATTAATTGGAAGTCCAACTGTAAACACGATGCCCCCGGCAACAATCGATTCATTTCTTGATCATGGTAAACTCGCCGTCACACTTGACAAGGGAGTTGATGAAGCTGAAGCCCAATTTGAGGCATTAAAATCAGCAGGTATAAACATAGATGAAATCACCAGAAAACTCCAGATTGATGGAGTAAAATCTTTTGAAGATTCGTTTGATTCGCTTCTTGGATCAATAGAGAAAAAAGCTCTTATAATTTTAAGGATGAATAACGAATTCAACTGTTTCCCCACTGTTTTAACTGAATCGTTCGACTCAATGCTCAGTGACCTTAACAAAATGGAGATTCCCAAACGAATCCATGAAGGTGATTTTACAGTGTGGAGTGATTCTCCCGTTGAGATATCAAACCGACTCGGCTGGTTACAAAGCCCGATTAACACACTTAATTCGCTTGACGAAATTAATGATTTTGTTGCCGGTGTAAAAAAAGAAGGTTTCACCAACGGACTGCTTCTCGGGATGGGTGGGTCATCACTTGCTCCCGAAGTTTTTAGTCAGGCATTTGGTAAAGTTGACGGGTACCTTTCTCTCGAAATACTTGACAGTACTCATCCTGCTGCTGTACTCGAAAAAGAAGCGAAACTTGCAGACAAAAAGACACTCTATGTTGTTTCCACCAAATCAGGTGGAACGGTGGAAACACTCTCATTCATGAAATATTTTTATACTTCAGTCGCAGCAAAACTGGGGAAAGTGGAGGCCTCAAAAAGATTTGTGGCTATTACCGACCCGGGTAGTGGGCTCGAAGAGATGGCAAAAGAACTTGGGTTCCGGAAAATATTTCTGAATGATCCCAATATTGGTGGAAGGTATTCAGCACTTTCACTCTTTGGGATGGTACCGGCGGCTCTCATGGGCATTGACATCAAGGATGTTCTGGAGAAGACATTGTTAATGGCTTCAGAAGCAAAGATGAGTAATGGGACACCTGCCAAACTGGGAGTTCTTCTTGCCTCCGGGGCAAATCTTGCTTATGACAAAGTAACATTTATAACACCGGGTGTTTATTCCTGTTTTGGACCCTGGGTTGAACAATTGATTGCTGAAAGTACGGGAAAAACCGGCAAGGGTATCCTTCCCGTTGAAGGTGAAAAAATATTGAATCCTTCTGATTATGCCGGTGACAGGATATTTGTTTACCTCTCTGATGAAAAATCAGGTGAAGGAAAAAACAAATTTGATGCGCTTGTTGCTGCCGGGCATCCGGGAGTTGAAATAATTATACCTGATAACACCTTTATCGGATATGAATTTTTAAGATGGGAGGTTGCTACAGCAATTGCGGGTTGGGGGATGAAAATTCAGCCATTTGATCAGCCCGATGTTGAATCTGCCAAAATCTCAGCGAGAGCTGTGTTGAAAAAATTCAAAGATGATGGTAAACTTCCCGAACCCGAAGTGGTTTTTGAAGAAAATGGTTTAAAAATTGTTGCGAATGTGTCTGCTCGTGCTGTTAAACCGGCAATTGTAGAGTTCATGAAGAAGATGCATGAAGGCAATCCCGGGGATGACCATAGAAGTTATTTGTCAATTCAGGCTTATGTAAAAGCTTCACCGGAGACCGATAAACTTTTGCAGGAACTTAGATGCCGTTTCCAAGGTAAATATAAAATTGCGGTTACAACAGGCTATGGTCCACGCTTTCTTCATTCAACTGGTCAACTTCATAAAGGAGACTCGGGTCATGGTATGTTCATCCAGATAATTGCCGGGATAGAAAATGATTGTTTAATTCCGGATGAAACCGGAAAGCCTGAGGGAGGCATGTCTTTTGGGACACTTGTTGTTGCACAAGCCATGGGTGATCGGGATGCTCTCGTAGGGAATGGAAGAGAAGTTTTTACGCTCTTTGGTGGAAATAATCAGGAAAATGTGATCAGTCAAATAATTGATGCAGTCTGATAATTGAAATAATGAGACCGGTGATTGAAGCCGGTCTCAATATTTTGTAGTAATATTTCTACAAAAAATTGGTTTAATAATATTTAATTGTTTGCATTTGATGTTAATTTATATTTTATTTGCTCATATAAAAAAGAGAAATAGTGAAAACAATGTCACTTTTTGAACGCGAGGGCAGACTCAGTAACACAAGATTACCATCTTTCCTGGTGTTACTTGCCTTAATGTTCCTCCAGATTGGTGTATATGGGCAGGCAGAACTTCTGTCGTCGGGCCCAATGCCGTGTTATTCTGAAAAAAGAGAAGTTTTGATTTGGCTACAAACCAGATCGACTTCAAAAGTTTATTTAATCTATAATAATTCTAACAATCCTTCCGAGACTTTCGAAACTTCATCTATTAATACAGAGGCATCGAACGGATTTACGGCTCAATTCTGTATTAAACGACTTGAACCGGGAAATACCTACTTCTATGATGTTTTTGTGGATGGGAAAAAGGTTGAAAAGCCGTACAAATTTACATTTAAAACTCAGAAGTTGTGGGAATGGCGAGAAGATGCCACCGATTTTTCCTTTATAACCGGCAGTTGCGCATATATAAATGATGAACCTTATGACCGACCGGGCAAACCCTATGGCGGACAGTATGAGATATTTAACTCCATAACCGCAAAAAAGGGTGATTTTATGTTGTGGCTTGGCGACAATGTTTATTTCAGGGAAGCTGAATGGTCAACCCGTGATGGAATGATTTATCGTTATACACATTCACGCTCGAACAAAGAGATGCAGGAAATGCTTTCTTCGATGCATCATTACGCAATCTGGGATGACCACGACTATGGTAACAACGATAGTGACAGAGGATGGCGTAACAAGCAGGATGCTCTGGATGTTTTTAAAATGTTTTGGGGAAATCCGGGTTATGGAATTGACGGGAAACCCGGCTTAACCACCTCTTTCAATTATTCGGATGTAGAGTTTTTTCTTCTTGACAACAGATACAACCGGACACCCAATGACAGGAAAAATGGAGATCGAACTATTCTTGGGAAAGATCAGAGAGAGTGGTTGATTGATGTTCTTGCGAGCAGCAAGGCAACTTTTAAAATTGTATGTATGGGTGGGCAGTTTCTCAATTCTGCCAAAGTGCTCGAAAATTACGCAAATTATGAGGAAGAAAGGCAGTGGATACTCGATCAGCTTGAGCTTGAAAAGATAAACGGAGTAATTTTTCTTTCAGGCGATCGTCACAGTACCGAGTTGGATATTATGCCGAGGGAGAAATCATATCCATTACATGAGTTCACAATATCTACATTTACAGCGGGTCCAAGCAACTATGCTTTGAAGGAAAACAATGTTTACAGGCAGGATGGAACGCTTGTAACTGAAAGGAATTTTGCCAGAATATCAGTTTTTGGTAAAAAGAAGGAACGAATTTTAAAATGCACTGTTTACAATGTAGCAGGGGAAGAAAAATGGTCGTATTCAATCAAAGAATCCGACTTAAAATACCCCGGTAACTAAAATAGTGATAATGTGATAATTGTCACTAAAATCTAAATTATGGAGAAAACTTGATATGGGTCATAATATTTTACACCAGACTAAGATATTTTTACAGCGTGAATTTAATAAAAATCTAATTTGAACCTATGAAATCAAATTCTACAAAGAACAAAACGGCTTATCCTTACGAGAGTTACGACTCTGCTGTAAGCGAAGGAATCCCGGTTGAGAATATAATGCTCGACTACAGGATTGCCAATACTGTTGGTTCGATGGCATTAAATTTCATCAGGCAACATGTTAGTCTCGCCAATCCCGGCACCAAAGTATTACATACTTCCTCCAAATTTAATGTTGAATCACTTTCTGAAGATGAAGTAAGTGATTTTGTAAACATCAGAACTCTTAATCATATCCGATATCTCAATAAATTTTTTGAAGCCGTTAATCGCAAAATTCCTGAGAATGGTGTGTTCATCGGAACCTTTGAAACTTTTGGACAGAGAAGAAGAAGAATTTTTAGCAAGTATCAAAAATGGCTTGCAGCCCCGATATACTTTGTTGATTTTATGTTTCACAGGGTATTTCCAAAAGTGAAAATAACGCGCAAGATTTATTTTTTCCTTACAGGGGGTTCAAACCGGGTTTACTCACTGACCGAGGTTTTGGGAAGACTTGTTTCATGTGGTTTTGCTATAGTTGATTATAAAGCTTTTGAAGAGCAGACATATTTTGCAGTCAAAAAGATTTCTGATCCCGAGTATAACGAAGAACCCTCGTATGGACCGTTGTTCAGGATGAGAAGAATCGGGAAGAATGGCAAAGTTATTCATGTTTATAAATTCCGGACCATGCATCCCTACTCGGAATATCTGCAAAGATATATCTTCGAAAGGAACAATCTGCAAGAGGGTGGAAAAATAAAAGATGATTTCCGGGTGACTTATTGGGGAAGAATCATGCGTAAGTTGTGGATAGATGAACTTCCGATGTTTATCAACTTTTTTAAGGGAGACCTTAAGCTGGTTGGTGTTCGTCCTCTTAGTACTCATTATTTGAGTCTCTACGATGAAGAGCTGAGGGAAATGCGGTTGAAACACAAGCCCGGTTTATTACCTCCGTTTTATGCTGATCTTCCTAAAACTCTTGAAGAGATTATCAATTCGGAAAAAAATTATTTAAGCGCGTATGAAAAATATGGTGTAATTACAGATATTAAATACCTGTCAAAGGCACTTTACAACATTTTGATAAAACGAGCCAGAAGTAACTAAAACTTCAGATTGGTATTGCAATTTAATTAAGGCGTATTTGCAAATACGCCTTTTTTATTTTAAAAATACTATATTGCGTCGTTATAATTTTACTTAATTTAATTCACAAAATCAAGGAGTATTCATGAAAAAGATATATACATTTCTTTTCATTTTATCGTTTGTTTCGCTGAGCTTTGGCCAGATTATTCCAAAATTTGGATTGGGCATTAGTGGTGGAGTTGCAGTACCTTCAGGTGATATGGGCGATATCTACAAAACGGGTGTCGGTGGAAGTCTTACATTAGTATTACCTTTGCCAATCCCAATTGAATTATCAGCTTCGGTTGGTTATTACTCATTTAAGTTTAATAACGACTATTTTGCAACACAGCTGAAAACCGGTACAGGTTCAACAGCGACTGTCGATGTTGACGCACCTTTAAACCTGATTCCTTTAACCGTTAATGCAAGATATTATTTTGTACCGGTTGCAATTCGTCCTTATGGCGAAGTGACACTTGGAGTTGGAATAGCTTCATCAAAAAATGTTTTTCTTGAATCAACTTCAGGAAACTCGATGGCTATTAAAACTGAAGATAAATCAGAGACAAAACAATATTTTTCAGTTGGTGCAGGTGTTTTGATCGGTGTTGGAATTGTAGCTGACATTGATGTAAATATTCGTTATGCACTTCTTGGACAGGAATTCAGTCAGATGACAGCAACCTCCGGTTCTGTAAGTTATTCCTCTTCAACAGGAACCTACCTCGGAATCAACGCAGGTCTCAGGCTCAAATTATAAAAAAAATCCCGGTATTCCTCCCTTTAGGGAGGAATGCCCGGGATGAGTTGTTCAATATTCACCGTTATGTATTCAAACTTCTGCCGTTAAAGATGGTTTTAACCGAGTTTTGGATTGCATCTTTAAATTTTTGCAAGATGACTGGTTTATTAAAAAGCTCTTCCACACCGGCTTCTTTGTAAGCTAATTGTTCACTTTTGCCCAGATTGTTTCCGAGAATAATCACCGGTATTTTGGCTCTTTCCGGTATGGCATGAACTTTTTTAATGAGATCAAGACCGGTGCCATCGGCAAAAGCATGTCCACTGATAATAACAGCCGGCACACTCACCTGAATTTCAGCAACAGCACTTTCAATATCCTTAAATTGTTCAATTTCGTAACCGCGGGCAAGGTTACCAATAATTTTAGTGTATAAAACCCTGTCGGTGGGGCTGCTTTCAACAAGAATAATTTTTGAGGAAGCTGCGGGGATTGTAAATATAAAACTGGTACCAACACCGGGGGTGCTTTCGAGGTCGATGGTGCCTCCATGTTTTTCTATAATTTCCTTAACAAGACTCAGTCCAAGCCCGGTACCCTTCTCACCTGCCGTGCCCACAGTTGTAAATTTTGTATCGACCTTAAAAACTTTTGGAATATCCTCTGCCCTGATGCCAACCCCGGAATCTTTCACAAACACTTCAAGAAATCTCCCGTTTATCTTGCCGGTAATTCCCGCAGAGATTCTGCCGCCTGCCGGAGTGAATTTGATGGCGTTTGAGAACAGATTGTTGAAGACCTGCAAAATCAGGTTTTGATCGACGAATACAGTTATGTCGTCAGGTACATCATTTACAAGGTTGATCGACTTTTGGAGTGCGGTTCCCGAGACAGCAGAGAATGATTTGCTGACTATCAGGTTCAGATTTTGTTTTACGGGTTCAAATTTCATTCTCCCTGTTTGCAGTCTGGTCCAATCGAGCAGTGAATTTACAAGCCCAAGCATAATTTTTGTTGAATCCTGTATATAGGAGACATATTTTTTCATCTCATCGGGGTTCATCTCTTCCGATAGCAGAAAATCGGTAAACCCGAGAATAGAACTGAAGGGAGTTCTCATATCGTGAGATATGATTGAGATAAAACGATCTTTGGCTTCATTCAGGCTTTTTAGATTTTCAGTTGAAAGTCTGATCTCTTGCTCTGCCTGTTTCTGCTTGGTGATATCTGACACCAGACCAAACATCTTAATTATTTTGTCCCCGTCTCTAACGACGGTAATTTTATTTCTAATCCAAATTGCAAGCCCGTTTCTGGTAAGAATTCTTACTTCGACTGAACCACTATTTTTGTATTTGTTTCTGAAGAGATTTTTGAGGTCTTGAAAATATTGTTGAATATCTTCGGGGTGAATAATTTTAAACCAGAACTGATTGTTGCCAACAAAATCCTGGATTTTATATCCCGTCATCGCCACAAATGATGCAGTTACAAATACCGGTTGCAAGACGCCATTAACCTGTTCGGAGACCCACAAAAAATCGTCGATATTCTCAGCAATACTCCTGTATTTGGCTTCAGAATCTTCGATTAATTTTTGAGACATTCTGATTTGGGTGATATCTCTTATAATCAGAACCTTAAAAGTTTTGTTGTTAAATTCGAAGGAGGCAGTGGAAACTTCCGCGAGAAATTTTGTTGAGTCACTTTTTAAGCCTTTAAATTCTTTTCCCGAGTCGCCGGTTGAGAAATCGTCATCGGTTAAAGTGTCACCAACGGCGGAGAAGAAATTTGAAATTGGTCTGCCAACTATTTCAAGTTCTGAATTATAGCCGAAAATTCTTACAAAACTGTTGTTTACAAAAATAACCTCTCCACCCGTTTCCACAGCGATACCGTCATTTGAAGTCTCGAAGATTGATTGCATGAGAAGGATATCCTGAGCTGCTTTTTCCTCTGCAGAAATATCCCTTATGAGGCATCCAAAAGAGTCGAAGAGTCCACCTTGAATCGAATTATAAACAAACATTACTTCACCGGTGAAAGATTTTCCCAAACCAACTTTCACAGGAAGCGTCTTTTTAATTTTCCCTTTGTTAATAATTTCATCAAGGTCAAATTCTTTTTCATCAAAGATATCGTACAAAGTGATGTCATTTCTGCCGGGGTCATACCCTAAAGTTGAATAAAACTTGAGATTTCCTTTGGTTATTTTGCCTTCAGAATCAAAGGTACAAACAAGATCTTCGGTCGAATTCAACATTTCTGTTATTTGCTGGTAAGAGAGTTCCAGTTCGGATAATTTTTGTTCTTCCTCCTTTATGTCGCGGCAGATGACAATCGATTTACCGTTGGAATCAAACCTTCGATTCACGATTCTGAACTCGCCAAAACCTTTTTCTTCTTTTATCAGATATTCCGATTTAAAGAATTTTCGGCCATCTTTCAAGTCAAATGACGGAATAATATGATTTACTGATTTACCAAATACATCAATTTTTTTAAGCCCAAAAAAGGATTCAGCTTCTTTGCTCCAACTTGTTATGTTACCTGAATTATCAATTGAAAAAAGTGCGAGACCGCCTTCATCCGCGAGTGAAGCAAACTCTTCAAGTTCTGAAATCTGATTGTTGAAAGCTTCCTTTTCAGTGATTCGGGAGGTGATGTCTTCGATAATAAAGAGGAAATATTGTTTACTTGTATTGCTTTCAAATGGAGTAATTCGAACATCCAGGTGAAAAATTTCTCCTCCTGTTTCGTGTATTATCCGGTGTTTTGTGCCATACTCGATCTTTTTAATAATTTTTTTATCAAGATTCGTCAGTAATGAAAAAATGTTGCTTTTGAGGATATCTTTTTCACCGGGGAAGAGGGTGTTCATGTGCCTGCCGCCGTAGAAGGAAATTTCTCCTTTTTCTGTCGTCACAAAAACAGTATCAAAAGTGGTTGCAAGAATATCTCCTGAACGATCCAAAGCGATGGAAGAGCGCATTTTTATTTCAGGGATAGAGCGAAGGTCTTCAATAACAATAACTCCACCGGTGAAATTATCACCATCATAAACGGGAATTGCTTTTGCAACAACACTCATATCGCCGTTTTTTGAGAAGACTCTTTTTATCTCTTTTTCGAAGGAATGACCCTGTATTATCAACTTAAACTCTTGTTTAAGATCGATATTCGGGAAGAGAGAGGTTTCAGACAAATTTGTTCCGACAAACTCATCCGGAATTTCATGATTGATCACTCCCATTCGTAAAAGAGCGGGATTAACATACTTGACCAACAGGTTGTTGTCAAAAATCAATATCCCAACCGGGAGGAGATCAACCGGAAAGTTTTCCCGGGATAAAGTGGAGTTTTTTTTCTTTGCCATATTCACTAAGATTTTGATCTGCAATTTAAGATTTTAAGATGAATAATATGTGTGGAACTTTCTGTGATATTCAAAAGTATAAGAAATGAGAAAGTAGTTTACTATTTAACTTGCATATAATTAAATTGTGAATTATTTTATTGTTGCGAAAAAAATTAATTAGGTAAGGAAGTACAATATGAAAAAGTTAGCATTATTTGCTGCTCTAATAATCGTTTTCTCGGCCGGAACAGCGGTAGCACAAAAAGCTCCAAAAGACGCCAAGATTAAAATGTGTGGAAGTTGTCACAAAGAGGGCAAAAACAAATTTGACGAGTATAAAGCATGGCTCCAGACCAATCATGCAAAAGCTGCGGATGCCTTGGACAAACCTGAAGCAAAAGAGATTGCTGCAACCAATAAAATTGCAAATCCAAAAGAATCTGAGAATTGTTTGTCATGCCATCAGGATAAGATGTCAAAAGTTGAAAAGTTTGATCCAAAAGATATCGACTGCATGAGCTGCCATAATACAGAAAGTAAAACTCATCCAATTCCTGAGAAGGTGACACATCCGTCAGCTTCAAAAAAGGATGATGCTAAAAAAGATTAACAATTAACACTATTAATTGTGAAGAGGCTGTCTCAAAAGGGGCAGCCTTTTTTTTGTTTAAACTGAGTAGCGGGAGATAATGTCGTCTGTAAGTTTTACCGGTCGGCCGGTTGTGGTTGAGATAAGAGTGTAGAAAAAATCGCCTTTTGCAACAATTTTGTTGGTTTTTTTATTGTAGATTACGAAGTCAACTATACAGTTTGATCCACTGTATGAGTGGATGCCTGTTTCAACAAGAGCCACATCGCCCATCACGAGTGATCTTTTATACTCAATTGTGGTTTTGGAGACAACCCAGGTAAGACCGGATTTAACAAATTCATCCATTGGAAACTTGTAGTTGTTTTCCATTTGGTCATATCTTGCAGCCAGAACATAATCGAGATATTTAGTGAAATGAACATGATTGTTCATATCCACATCGTCGGGTCTGACCCTTATTTCAGTCTGAAAACGGGAAAATGGTTTTATTCTTCAGGCTCCGTAAGTTTGGGTGAATTGTCGATATCAACCATTTTTACATCTTTTATGTAGTCCGACATTTTTGGTTCCTGAATCTCTTTTAGTTGATCGAGGATAAAAGCGACATCATTAACGGCGGTATCAATATAATCGATTCGTTTGGAAATTGCTTCTTTAGAAAGTTCTTCCTTGTTCAGTTCCCGTTTAAGGGCTGAAACAGCCAATTTTATAACAGTCAAAGGTTGTTTTATCTTATGGTTGGCGGTAACCACTGTGGCAGCAAACATGTTTAGTCGTTCAGATTCGATCATCTGTTTTCTTATCTCTCTGAACTTGAGAGCAGCGTGAATTCTTGCGATTATTTCGATTCTGTCAAAAGGTTTTTTTACATAATCATGTGCACCGGCTTTTAAGCCGATAGAAGTATCTTCAGCGGAAACTCTCGCAGTAACCAGGATAATCGGGATGTCAGCAGTTTTTTCATCAGAACTTAGATGTTGGCAAACTTCAAGTCCGTTCATGCCGGGGAGCATGATATCGAGCAGGATAAGATCAGGCAGATACTCGTAAGCCATTTTCATTCCGGCTTCGCCATCATAGGCAAAGATGAAATCGTGTTTTTCTCTTTTGAGAATTGTTTCAAGGTATTTAATATTTTGTTCGTGGTCGTCGACCGCTAAAATCAGGCTCATTGAAATTCCACAAATTTGTATTTTTTAATATAATCATTCAGGTTGTTTTAATTCAATAAAATCAGCTCCGCTCCCTTTTATCATCATAATTTTCACAATATTTTCATTAATTTCTGTGATGATACCATTCTTTACTTCATCTCCGGCTTGTAAAATTTTTTGTTCATTAAATCTGAGATGCTGAAAATAGGCATCCCCACCTTTAATCGATTTTAATTCATAATCTGCGAGGTCAATTGCTGAAGGATCGGAAAAATAGCTGATGTCCTCAATAAACGGGAGGAAAAAATCCACTTGCTCAAAATAGATATCTTCAACATCAGCAATCGGGGGGAGATAAAATCTTCCGGAGGGGAGGAAAACGGCTAAATTCAGGTCATATTCCACAAAAGCAACGCTTTGTTCCAATACTCCGTAATATTTGATGTTCCCGGAGGAGAAACGCATCAATTTCGGGTAATTTTCAATACTTGAAATAAACCCTGAAAGCCCCAAAAATGACGAGCGTCCTTTCAGGTTAAAATTTTTAACTTTTAAGCCCGGGAGAGAGGATTCATCCAATTCACTGATAGAAAACTGAAAACCGGTGGTTAGGGAAAGTTTGATGCTGTCGATCATCATCCTAAGTTGACGGAGTTCAACCGATTCAAAAAGAGTATGGTTTATTCCTTCAGTATTATTGAGAGCTGTGTTGATCTTTTCTTCAGACAATTTAATGGCTTTACCAATATCATCACCGGGTGATATCCCGAGAGAGGCGAATTCGTTTTTTATCTCCCTTCTGGATGGATTGATCACAGTGGCAAGAATAACAATTAGAACCAACCCGGCAGCGAGGAAAATGATTGCCGGTTTAACATCTTTAAGATAACTTTTAAGGTTCATTTTACACCCCACGGAATAATCGCTTTAAAAGCTGTGAAATATTCTGTTCCGGTTTGTAAAGATTCAGAACTGAGGAGTTGGGAGCCTTTAAATTTTTCGAGAAAAGTTGAGATTACACCGGGAGAATCTGTATATCCCCTTATATAAATATATTTATTCGGTTGAAGAGTAATTTTCGTTATTTGAATATTTTTGTCGAGAGTGTAGTCTTCAATGATAGCGATAAAACCGGATAACTCCACAAATTTGGCCCGGGTTGAATCGATCAATGATTTACTTTCAGGTATCAGTTTAATTTTCCCTCCGTATTCATTAACCAACGCAAATTGTTCCTTGTTTTTCAATTTACAGGCATCAAGATCTGAACGGGCTCCATTCAGGCTAACAAGATCAAAGAGGGCATAAACAAAATAGAGAAAAAGGAGAATAAGCAAAACAAGAAATGTCCTGTTGATTGTTTGAACTCTTCTTGTTTTAATATGCGAGGCGGCGTGCTCTATTTCCTCTGCTGTAAGCAAACCGGGAACAGGCAGCGTTTTTGTGTAATACAACTCGCTTACCATCTCGCAAATATTAAAGACACCCTTATAGGATTTGCCGTCTTCAGTGTGAGGAGAGAGCGGAAAATTTTCTTCATGTCCGCAGGAAACCACAGGGTTTTCAATTCCCGGAAGTACCTCATCAAATCTGAAAGCATAGGGATCAGAAGAAAATGTGATCAAGTGGTCACAATCTTCGTAGTTGTGAGTGGACGCAGCAAAATCATCAAAATCGATTAATCTGGCTTCAGCGAGGCCTCTGCCCCTTAGTCGGGCTTCGAATACAAGATCATCGTTTCCTGAAAGGATAAAGGTTTTATCATCGGGGAAAAATTTTAGTGACCTCGAGTAATAGTGAAAAAGTATTTCTATTGAGGCAAGTGACGAGATAATTACAGGGTTTTTCACCCCCACCGTGATTAAATACTCATAAAGGTCATCTATCGTATCATTTGAAAAAGTAATATTTTTTTCTTTATTTTTGCCGATGCAAAGAAGAGAAATATCAGGAATAACAACAATATTGCTTTTTTGAATTCTTTTCAAGAGTTCCGGCGGCAACTGTTTTGGAAAGATGGAGTGAAGTACCTGGTCTTCGAGCGGGTAAATGGTAAAGCTCTTTGAGTTGATCTTCCTTTTTCCGGAGAGCAGATACACACCAAACACATGAGTGCCAAGAAAAATTACTGCAAGATTGTTCGTTTTTAGTTTTGGGGTCAATTTATTTTAATATCTATGTCACAGCTTTTGTTAATTGATATTTATATCTTTGTCACAGTTTTTGTTGATTGATATTTATATCTTTGTAAGTTAGATTCATAAAAAAAGTTTTTTCACAAATAATATTGCAAAATGAACAGTAAAATAAGACTTTTAACCATTCTTTTTGTTGCCTCAACACTATTTTTTGTCGGATGTACAAAAAAAGAGAAACCGGTTGAGACGCCAGACACCACCAAAGTGGTAACCGACACGACAAAAGAGGTCGTTGACACCACAGCTTTGAAGGATACTTCGAAAGTTGACTCCACTGAAGCGAAAAAAGAAATTTCAGTTGTTGGCACCTGGCAGGGCAAAGTTGCCAATTATACCTCCACTCTGAGAATTACAAATCAGAACGGAAACAATTTTAGTGGTACTATTGTAGTGAACTACAGAAATGTAGCTACACACAGTGTTATAGGTAGTGTAAATCCTGAAACAGGAGCGTTTTCAATGAGCGACAACGATCAGACCAGGTCAGCAGGTAATTATAATGGTAGCGTAGCGCCAAATGGTCGTTCGATATCGGGCTCATTTACCGAAAAACGTGCCGGTGGAATAACCGTTACATTTAGTTTTAGCAAATAACAATAAAATCGGAGAAAAATCACATGACAAAAAGACTTATTTTTGCAACTCTCACAATTGCGTTTTTGGCAATCTTCACAGGTTGTGATAACAAAGAAACCAATCCACTTAATCCTGATACAGGAAAATTATTCGTAACATCAACACCAACCAATGCAGATGTTTATGTAAACGGAACTAACAGAGGAAAAACAGGCGATTCTTTAACACTTAACGCAGGCACATACAGCGTTACATTGAAAAAAACTCTTTACAAAGACACAACATTCAGTGTTACCATTGTTGCCAACCAGACAATAACAAGAAATATCACCTTGTCAGCTGCATCTTTCACAATATCTTCAACTCCTGCCGGAGCAAAAATTTATTTGAATGGTGTTAACACAGGTTCTGTAACCCCTGCCGGTATCACACTTGCATTGGGCACAAACACTATTACCCTTTCGTTGTCAGGATATAACGATACTACATTCACAATTCCTGCAGATTCAGCTAATATCAGCAGATCCATAACTCTTGTCAAGATTCCTTTGGTAGAGTACACATCTGTCAGAATTTATGAATCAAATTCAACAGCTGCAGTTCCAAGTGGTCTTATCCTTTCAACAGGTAGAGCTTCACTCATTGGTTCCGGTGTTTCTAAAGATTCAGTAGATATCTACTACAAAACAAACGGTTTCCTCGTAGCATCAGCAAAAGATAATATCTTTAACCTGCCAAGAGAAACATTCTTCAAAATTGGCGGTGGAACAACCATCACTGATGGTGAAGATTCACCTGCAAAAGATGCAACCTGGACACTCAGCGTAGGCGACAGAGAAACCAATTATTTCTTCTTATACACAACTGATCAGCACTATGCCAAGATGAAAATCACAGGCTTTGGTGGTGGAACAGGTGTTTCTGATCCTTCATATATCGAACTTCGCTGGTATTTCAACCAGACAAAGAACGACAGGAAGTTCTAATCTGTTTTTAATATGAATTAAAAATTCATGTTAAAACAGCCGGAATAATTTTTAAGGCTGTCTCTTATGAGACAGCTTTTTTTTTGTATTTTTGGATTCAATTTAGTGAAGAGTTTCCCCGGAGAAGTTATTATGATTAGAGCAGTTATACTCTTATTTTCTTTAGTTTTTTATATCAATGCACAATCACCTGTTATCAACAAAGTGGAACCACCCAACTGGTGGACCGGGATGAAGAACAACAAGGTTCAGTTGATGGTTTATGGTAACGAACTTTTTGGTGCTGCCGCCAAATCAGTCTCAGGTTTAAAAATTAAGGCAGTTAACAGTTTTAACAAAAATTATCTTTTTATTGATATCGAAATCCCCGAGGGGACTAATCCGGGTGATCAAAAGATTATCATCACCAATAACGGTAAGGAAACTACCTTTAATTATCCACTTCTTGAAAGATCAGGAAAAAAACCGGGTGGATTTTCAGTGGATGATGTTATCTATCTTGTTATGCCCGACAGGTTTGTTAATGGTGATACCAAAAATGACAAGGTTGACGGACTGTCAGAATCAACAGATCGTGGATTTTATGATGGAAGACACGGCGGCGATCTTCAAGGGATTATAAATAAACTCGATTATCTGAAAGATTTAGGATTTACATCACTCTGGCTTACTCCCGTGGTTGAAAACAATACATTCAGAAGTTATCATGGTTATTCCTCCACCGACTTTTATAAAGTTGACGCACGACTTGGCGACAATTTACTCTATAAAAAAATGGTTATGGAAGCGCAAAAACGGGGGATCAAGGTTATTCTTGATCATGTGGCAAATCACTTCAGCAAAGATCATTTATGGGCAAAAGAGCTTCCACATCCCGAATGGATTTCTGGATCGCTTAAAAATCCTCCTCCCCCCATGCACCATAAACAAGGATTTGCAGACATTAATGGCGACAGTCTTACAATCAAGAGAGTGGTTGAAGGGTGGTTTACAGATTATATGCCCGATTTTAACCAGTCAAACGGTTTTGTCCAAAATTATATCACCCAAAATACGATCTGGTGGATTGAATATGCAGGACTTGATGCAATTAGAGAAGACACATATCCTTACAATTCTGAAGGATATATGGCTGACTGGGCAAAAAAAATAAGAGACGAATACCCGACAATTAACATTGTCGCAGAAGTTTGGACGGGTGAACCGGCATTTCTTTCCTATTTTCAAAGTGGAAGTAAAACAAGGACAAATTTTGATAATCACATAACTTCTCTCACAGATTTTGGTTTAAGAGACGCACTTTATGATTATCTGTCGGGAAAAGAATCATTGTACAAAATATACAGTGTTTTGGCAATGGATAATCTTTATAAAGATGCCCACGAGCTTGTAACTTTTGTGGATAATCATGATATAAACCGTGCCATGTTTGGCGCAAATGGAAACACTCAAAAGTTTAAAAATGCATTTGCACTGCTGATGACCACCAGAGGGATACCACAAATTTTTTACGGAACAGAAATCGGGATCAAGGGGACTGACCATCACGGATATCTCAGAGCTGATTTCCCCGGTGGATGGAAAGAAGACGATCGTGATGCTTTTACAGTATCAGGAAGAACACCCGCAGAGAACGATCTTTACGACCATCTGAAAAAATTGATTGAAATCAGAAGATCAAATCCTGCATTTACGAAAGGTAAACTGACCCATTTCCCCCCTGAGAATGATATTTATGTCTATTTCAGGGAATATAATGGTGAAAGATTTATGGTTGCCTTAAATGGAGGAAACAATAAAAAATCGGTGGTTTTTGAAAGATTTGGTTCAAAAACAGCAGGAATCTCCGCAGGTATTGATCTTATGACAGGAAAAGAGATGAAAGTGACACCCGAAGGATTGGTGGAACTTAATGGACATTCCTTTTTGATACTAAAGTTGAAATAGAACAAAAAAAAAGAGCCATTTCGTTGATGAGATGGCTCTTTTTTTATACAATATTGTTTTACTTCAATTTTGCGATGGCTTCTTCGTAAACACTTTTGTCAACAAGTCCAACATGTTTGTCAACGATGTTACCTTCTCTATCGATAATGAAAGAAGTTGGTATCGCCTCAACTCCACCATAACTTGTTACCACGGCCTGATCGGCGTAGGCGATTGGGTAGTTGATTTTGTATTCGCTTATAAATCCGGGGACATCGGCTTTAGTATCGGTGTCAACTGATATTCCAATTATGGCAACATCATTCCCGTATTTTTCCTGAAGGCTCACGAGATCGGGAACTCCTCTTCTGCAGGGGCCACACCAGGTTGCCCAAAAATCAATAATTACAACTTTACCTTTATAATCTGCAAGTTTAATATCCTGTCCACCCTTTGCACTTTTTAATACAAAGTCGGCAGCTTTACCTGTTGCCTGCTCTACAGGTTGAGTTTCAAACTTTTGAGGCTGATTATTTGCCGGCTGGTCTTCGGTCTTTTTATTACAAGCTGTCAGGGTCAAAAGTGAAATGACCACAGTTGCAGCTAAAAACAAATTTCGTTTCATTTAGTCTCCAATTAAAAAATTTATTAAGTTTGATGCAGATCTTAATAAAAAGATTCGAACTATTTTAGAATAACTGTATCTTTTTCTATCGTATCAGGTTTAGCAGGTTCTGCCTTCATAAGCGCATTTACGCTGTCGGCAGTTATGCCCGGAGGATAGTTGCCACTTTCAGGTTCATTTCTGGTGTTATTGATGATCAAAAAAATTATTACCACAATAGTGAAAACGATGCCTTGTATCCAGCTTTTGTTTTTTTTGTAATATACAAGCCACTCGGGCTGTGGTTTATCCACTCCTTTTTTTCCAATTTTTCGATCTTTGGTGTCTTTCGCCATTAGGTTTGTTTCCGGGAATGTTTAAAAAGTATGTGGACAAAAATATATTAATTAACAGGAAAATTGCACCTAAAAATTAGATACAGGAACTCAAACTAAAAAAATGGCGTTAATTTAGTAGTGCCACGACGCCGAAAACAAAAAACATTTTACACAAACAACGGAATCCATGACACTTTTCCAAATATTAATCCCATTTTTGGTAGCCCCGTTTGTCCCCCTTATTGGTAAAAAAAGGGAAGGACGCGAATTGGGTATTATTTTGGCATTTATCCCGTTTCTGCTCTTTATATCCTTTCTTTTTGAATTTATTAATCTTAAACCGGCTACAATAACTCCTGAAATATATCAGTGGATACCATCGATTGGTGTTGATTTGGCATTCCGGTCAGATGGATTAAGCCTGTTATTTGGACTTATCATAACGGGAATTGGCACTGCTGTATTTTTATTTGCCGGTGGATATCTTGGCAAGGGGATGGAAACAGTAAAATTTTATATCTACATCCTCATTTTTATGGGGGCAATGCTGGGGATAGTATTTTCTGATAACCTGTTGTTGTTATTCATTTTTTGGGAATTGACTTCATTTTCCTCTTTTTTGCTGATTGGATTTAAACACAAATATCTTGCGTCGCGATATGCGGCACTTCAAGCCTTGCTCGTTACCGGGATTGGTGGACTTTCTCTTCTCGCAGGAGTAATATTGATCAATTCAGTAACCGGCACATTTTCCATCTCGGCGATAATCTCCGATCCATCAATGCTCAGGGAGAGTTCTCTCCTTGTCCCAATAATTATTCTGATTCTTGGGGGAGCATTCACAAAATCTGCTCAGGTGCCTTTTCATTTTTGGCTTCCAAATGCAATGGAGGCACCCACACCTGTAAGTGCATATCTTCATTCTGCCACAATGGTTAAAGCCGGAGTTTTCCTTGTAGCGAGATTAAATCCTGTTTTCACAGGAATTGGATTGTGGAATGACTCCCTGATGATTTTTGGCGGAACAACGATGGTCGTCGGGGCTTTTCTTGCATTAAAACAGACAGATTTGAAGAAAATTCTGGCTTATACGACACTAAGTGTACTCGGAACATTGATTATGTTAACAGGTTATGGTTCTGAAATAGCGCTTACTACGATGATAGTTTACCTTACAGCACATGCACTTTACAAAGGCACACTCTTTTTAACAGCAGGAGCTATCGACCATTCCACGGGTACCCGGGATGTAAGAATCCTTGGTGGACTTTTGAAAAAAATGCCTTTTACTGCTTATGCGGGGATAGTTGCAGCTTTTTCGATGGCAGGGATAATTCCAATGGTTGGCTTCGTCGGGAAAGAATTGTTATATGAAACTGCAATGTCAGGAGAACCGGCTCTCTTTTTTGGAGTGTTGTTTGCCGGCGTGATTATGGTTTATTCAGCAATTCAAGCCGGAATTCATCCATATTTTGCACCTGAAAAAGAGACTCCACTTTCTCCACATGAAGGAGATTTTACTCTGACCGCAGGAACGGTTACAGCTGCAACTATGGGGTTGATTCTTGGTATTTTGGCTTCAAATCTGCTCACCGGAATGGTGTCGCTCGCAGTTTCACCTGTTGCAGGCAAAACTGTTGATGTATCGCTTGGCTTATGGCACGGGTTTAACATTATTCTTCTCCTCAGCCTGGGGACTATAATTGCCGGTTATGGACTCTATACCGTCCGCGAAAAATTGTATCTGCTTCCGCAGGTTTATGGTCCACTCGAGTATTTAATGCCTTCCAAATTATATGACAAAGCTCTTAATCTGTTGATGTTTACTGCAAGGGGACAAACTTCATTTTTCCAAAACGGATATCTCAGAAATTATATCATCACAATTTTTGCAACAGCATTGTTGCTGGTTGGTGGATATTTTTTCTATCATCTTGATTTAACCGAGTTGGTTATTGATCCATCAATGGAGATGTATGAAGCAATTGCCGGAGTGGTGATTATCGCAGGAGCAATCATTGCAACAGTTGCAAAATCAAGACTTTATGCAGTTATGGCTCTTGGAATTACGGGATTGGGCGTGGCATTGGTTTTTATCCTGTATGGTGCCCCCGATTTGGCTTTAACACAACTTTCGATTGAAACCCTCTCGGTAATTCTTTTTGTTTTGGCAATTTATAAACTGCCAAAATTCCTGAAGTTATCGAACAGAAATTCAAAAATCAGGGATTTAATCATTGCCTCCACAATGGGAGTTTTTATCACATTTGTTATTCTTGCTGTTTATGTTCATGAACACTCTACCGAACTTAAAAACTTTTTTGCTGCCGAAAGTCTTCCGGGAGGGAAGGGGAGAAACATTGTAAATGTTATATTGGTTGACTTCCGTGCCATTGACACGATGGGTGAGATAATGGTACTTGGGATTGCAGCCATCGGAATTTTTGGACTCGTAAAACTTGTCAGGAAGGGGGGGTAGATGTCCACTTTAATTCTGAGAACAGCAGTAAAATATATAATCCCCGGGATGTTTCTTTTCTCCCTTTTTCTTTTGTTCAGAGGGCACAACGAGCCCGGTGGTGGATTTGTAGGCGGGCTTGTGGCAGCAGCAGCCATCATTCTTTATACTCTTGCAAATGGGGTTGAAAAGGCTGAGAAGATGTTGCATGTGTCACCACAAAAACTGATTGCAGCAGGGTTGTTAGTGGCACTCTTGGCAGGGGTCACGGGTTGGATTGCCGGAAAAGAATTTATGACGGGCATCTGGCTTGATCTGCCCATCCCTGTGATGGGGAAATTTGGTACTCCCGTTCTCTTTGATATTGGAGTTTATCTCCTTGTAACGGGAATGGTTGTGAAAGTAATATTCACTCTCGCAGATACAAGAGAGGAGGGGAACCAATGATTCTGTTTCTCGCTTTGATAACGGGCATCCTCACCACAGTTGGCATCTTTTTAATATTGAGAAGAAGTCTGGTTAAGGTAATTCTTGGTCTGGCATTTCTTGGTCACGCTGCAAATATGTTGATTTTTACGATAGGAAGAATTACAAAAGGGAAAGCAGCTTTTGTGCCCGAAGGTTCACTTTCACCTTTTGAACCATTCGCCGATCCACTTCCGCAGGCACTTATTCTGACGGCGATTGTAATCGGTTTTGGAGTTCAGGCTTTTTTGATTGTTTTATTTAAACAGAACTATAAAAGCCTAAAATCTGATGATCTTGACAATATGAACACAACGGATATGTTATGATGAATATTTTGATTTTACTTCCGTTGGTTATTCCATTTTTTGGAGCTGTTCTTACCCTCTTTTTCAGAGAGAAAATAACTGTTCAGAGGACTGTATTTTCCGTCTCCTCCGGATTGGTGTTTATAGTTTCCCTGTTTTTACTCGATCATGTATTTACTTCAGGTGTATTCTCTGTCCAAATTGGCGGCTGGAAAGCCCCTTTTGGGATAACATTTGTAGTTGATAAACTAAGTGCGATCATGATCTCGATTTCAGGGCTGATGGCATTTTCAACATCAATATACTCCTTTGGTTCGATAGATGCAGAAAGAGAAAAATTTGGATTTTACACCCTTCTTTCCACTCTTTTTGTAGGAATAAACGGCAGTTTCCTGACTGGTGACCTCTTTAATCTTTATGTATGGTTTGAAGTGATGTTAATGTCATCATTTGTTTTGATTGCTTTGGGAGGCACCAAACCACAACTTGAGGGAGCGGTTAAATATGTTACGCTGAACCTGATATCCTCACTCTTCTTCCTTGTTGCTGTTGGAATATTGTATGGAATAGTTGGAACTCTTAACATGGCAGATCTGGCAGTGAAGATTAAAACTCATCAGGAGCCGTGGTTGATAACAACCGTGGCATTGATGTTTATCATCGCTTTTGGGATCAAATCGGCGATGTTCCCACTCTTTTTCTGGTTGCCGGCGTCATATCATACTCCTCCTGCTGTAATCTCTGCTGTGTTTGCAGGGATGTTAACCAAGGTGGGTGTGTATGCAATGATCAGGGTGTTTACTTTGATTTTCACAAACAATCCTGAAGTTACAAATGGGGTTTTAATTGTTTTGGCAGGTGCCACGATGCTTGTGGGCGTTCTCGGAGCTGCGGCACAAAATGACATCAGGCGAATACTTTCGTTTCACATTGTTAGTCAGATAGGTTACATGATAATGGGACTTGCACTTGCTTCACCCCTCGCCATTGCAGGAGCAGTGTTTTACATCATTCACCATATTATCGTTAAAACCAACCTCTTTCTGATTGGTGGAATTGTCAATGAGATTAAGGGAACATTTGCTTTAAACAAACTTGGGGGTATTTATAAAGCATACCCGTTGCTTGGGCTTCTTTTTCTTATTCCCGCACTCTCCCTCGCGGGAATTCCACCCCTTTCAGGCTTCTGGGCTAAATTTTCTCTTGTAAAAGCAGGATTTGAGGCTGAAGCATGGTTCATTACAGGGCTTTCACTTTTTGTTTCCATATTAACACTTTTTTCAATGATCAAAATATGGAACGAAGTTTTTTGGAAAGACTTGCCCGAGGATGTTGAAAATATTGACAAATTCAGTGGCTTCTCAACTGCAAAAAAACGATTCCTGTTTATCCCTGTTATTATTCTGGCGGTTTGTACATTGATTATCGGGTTTTTCACTGCTCCATTTTTTGATGCTGCCGCAGGTTCCGCATCCGAATTGGTGAACAATGCAGATTATATAAAATCAGTTCTGGGGGGTAAATAATGGCGAAATTTACTCTTAACCTGCTTTTGGCTTTAATGTGGCTTTTCCTTACAGGTGAGTTTGGAATCGTTACTCTCATCGAAGGAGTTGTCATCGGATTTGGGATAATCTTTTTGATGGAAGGAGTACTCGGACGATCAGACTATTCAAAAAAAGCCTACAGGGTACTCAAACTTGTCATTTTCTTTTTATGGGAATTACTTGTTTCGAATTTTAAAGTTGCAGCAGAATTGTTGACTTCACGATTCCTCTCATCACCGGCTATTGTTGCGGTTCCGTTAAGTGTTAAAACCGATCTGCAGATAACATTGCTTGCGAATTTGATCACTCTAACACCCGGGACATTAAGCATCGATGTCTCTGAAGATAAAAAATTCCTGTTCGTTCATCTTATGTATGGAGCAAATCCCGACAAGGCGATAGCCGAAATTAAATCCGGTTTCGAGAAAAAGATTCTGGAGGTGTTTGAATAATGTTTTTTGAATTTGCCGTCAATTTTTCGTTGGCAATTACCGGTTTTTCGATGTTTTTGGTGTTAATCAGACTTGTTATGGGACCACACACTGCCGACAGGGTTGTTGCGGTTGACCTGACCACTTCAATCGCAATCGCTTTTATTGCATTGTATGCAATCAAAAGTAATGAAACTTATGTATTGGATGCCGGGTTAATTCTTGGTTTTGTAAGTTTTCTCGGAACTGTAGGTTACGCATATTATCTTCAACTCAGGAGTAAAAGAGATGAGTGAAATAATACTTGGAAGTTTTTTGATTCTTGGCAGTCTGGTAATTCTATTGGCCGGGCTGGGAGTTGTTAAAATGCCCGATATCTATCTTCGAATGTCGGCAACCACAAAAGCGGCAACACTTGGGATTTCGATCATTCTGATCTCAACAGGGGTTCATTTTGGGACAACTGAGATAATATCCAGAACAATTTTGATTGTGCTTTTTCTTATGATCACAGCACCGGTTGCCTCACATCTGCTTGGAAGGGCAGCTTATCTTAACAAACTTCCTTTATGGGAAAAGACCGTAAGAGATGATCTTGGCGACAGTTTAAAAAACAAACAAACCACTGAGCAGGAGCAGGAAACTAATTAAAAGCAGATAAGATATCTGACATTATCAGGTTCATTGTTGCCAACCATTGCTGATCTGCAACAGATGATCCAATGCCGCTCCATTTATTGGTCGCCACCACCACCAGCTTTAGATTTGGTACAACCACAATAAATTGCCCTCCGTATCCATTGGCAAAAAAATAGTTTCCTTTGGTGCCTGAACCTGTCCACCATGCATACCCGTATCCGGATGCATAATTCATCGTATTTGCAGGGAGTGCTATTTTTTGAGAAGTCATCCTGTCGATCCATTCCTGAGAGATAATTCTGCGACCGATATATTCACCTTTGTCCAAAATCAGATTTCCAATTTTTATCATTTCCCGGGGGGTGAGTTCCAGTCCGGCACCACCGTTGTTGTAACCTTGTTTATCAACCAACCAGTTTCTCCCACCCATTTCAAGTCTTTCAAAAAAATGGATATTTGCATAATCGAGAATTTGCATATTTGCTTTTCGGGAGATAATAACCGATAAGATGTGGATTGCAGCAGAATTATAAGTAAAAGTTTGTCCCGGTGCCGAAGTTAACGGTTTTGCAAAAAGATATTGCACCTGATTCTCTGCGGTTGCCCAACTGCTGTAACCAAAATCTGAGTTTAACTCAGCCCATTCGAATCCACTGCTCATTGAAAGGAGGTGACCAATTTGGATGTTTCCTTTTTCAGTTGTAAGATCGGGGACGAGGGGTCTGATAAAACTGTCGATTGGTTGTTCGGTAGATTGGATCAAACCTTTTTCGATGGCAATACCGGTAAGAATGGCGATCACACTTTTGGTAACTGAGCGGACATCGTGGGTAATGTTTGCTCCACCACCGTTAAAATAAGCCTCTTTTATTATTGTTCCATTCTGAGAGACAACCAGACTTTTAAGATTTGACATCCCACCGGCTTGTGAAAATGCCGCTTCAAGTTTTGTATTATTAACTGGTTCAACGGGGTTTGAGGAGTTTTCTTTTGTGCAGGAAAAATTGAAGAGCAAAAAAAGAAACAGAAGAGAAATTTTAGCGGTATAGTTTAGCTTTTTCATTTTTTTTCATCTTTAGTTTGTGAATGGAGTGGGAATCACTCCATTCACTTAAACATAATAAATTTGAAGATGAGTAAAACTACAAAATATTTCTTTAATTTCATTAAGCGGGAAAATACGCTTGTCCTAATATGCATACTTATTCTGTTCTATTGTGAAATGAAAAAAATGTGGGTACACGTCAAGAATTATTTTCCAAAATTTTCAGAAACCGCTTGACTTTAAAATTATTATTCCGTAAGTTCCAATATCTAAAGGGGAATTTCCTCTTCCGCCTCCCCGCTAAAAAATTTTGGTAATTCAACACCCGGAGTTTACAATGACTCGAATGTTACTATATATTATTCTCCTCCTTAGTGTGATATTTTCACAATCATTGAATGCACAAACTCCTGATAAGATTCTGTTCGGCACCTATATCGCCTCCAGTAATGACCAAAAAATTACATTCCATCAGTTTGGAGACTCCAACCTGGTAAAACTTGGATTTAATTCGATATTTCAAACGGTTATCCATGACGATATATATGCCCCCTTAAGAAATCTGGATCCCGTTAAATGGAAAGACAACAGGGATTCTCTCGCAGGGTCAACATTTGAAAATATTATGGCGTTAAATAGCGTGTGGAATGTGGCAGACCTTACAGAAAAGCAAGCAGACTGGTTAAACATTCTCTCCCAAGGGGTATATAATGTATGGGAAGCTGAGGGAGGAAGTGATGGATTTTATTCGAACATTATAAAAATGAGAAGAAATAATACCTGTACAACATTAGAGTCTGATGCCGGAGGGATATATGTCAAATCTAAAGATATTTCATGGTCACCCGGATCTGGATTACCTGATTCGAATTATCAGGAGGGTCGGGTAGAGATCGAACTCCTTGAAGGACCATTTGTGTATCAAGACAGGGATTATAAGATCACTTATTTACTTGGCAGTCCAAATGGGGCGCTGATTCAGTACTTAGCGAATTTCAAGTTGAAAATCGGGGCGCGACCGGATTCAAATATGACAGTTTGCTCATTAAGGGTAAATTTGAATATTACTGATACCGCAGGAATAAAGTACACAGTGGAAGTTGCAAACAGGGAAGTAAAAAGTGACGAATTGTCTGATGAGTTTTTTACACTAATAGAAATGCCATATAATTTCGGACTTATTAGCCGGTCGTATTTTATTGAATCAGGAAAAATTGACCCCAAGACTATCAGTGCAATAAATACTTCATATGAAGTAGTTCTTCCTGAAAATGTTTATTCTGCGGATTTTGGTGAAATCTATGTCGACAAGATTGAACTAATTGATGAATTAATCTGGTATAATCACGGAAGTAATATTAACAGGGTTATTGCCCGGCTGAACCAATATAACAACACATGGCAAAGCGGTGATATCGGTAATGTTTACAGAGATAAGGTCAAGTATTTTTACACGATGGACGAACCCCACAGTTTCGACCATTTTCTCCCTTACAAAATAGTCGAGGATGTTCACAATACTTTAACAAATCCCCTTAAGGACAAGGTGATGCTTACGAAGATGTACCCTGAATGGAATGGTGAAAAGGAAGGTCTTAATGTTCTCGATACATGGGGTAAGGTTGTAAAACCCCGGAAATTCATGTTTTGGTATTATACAATCTTCAAGGAAGATTTT